>Ga0316612_1000002_pt1 | contig 133986 bp, 126 predicted proteins | sample MIS2016226_MG_FD_207676 | JGI IMG/M metagenome (GOLD analysis project Ga0316612, IMG submission 207676) | Microbial mat bacterial communities from Middle Island sinkhole, Lake Huron, Michigan, United States - MIS.2016.226 | ecosystem: Environmental > Aquatic > Freshwater > Lake > Sediment... | reverse complement strand
GTAAAACCTGCGGATGCTGAGTAAGACCAAAACTGAGTTCGCTTAGTCTAGGCTTCGGCAAATGAAAGAGGAAGCCCGTACTCTATTTTTTTGTTTACAGAAAAAATGAGTGTCGGGTATGTCACTACCGTTAGTGGCAGTACGCAAACAATGGTTACAGAGAATTGGTTCCTGCTTCGTTTCCGTATTAGGATTATGCTCAGGTTGAGATGGAGTAGTCATGGTTTTCAATCTGTAATTTATGAAAGGGCTAATTGACAGGGCTAATGGTTTCATTTTACAAAAGATTTACATGGCCTCGCTAAGTAGTCGGGCATAATTAAAAACCAAGATCTAAAACCTATGGCGCACGCTGCGTGTGCGCCATAGGTTTTAGGGTTTCATATTTAATTGCGCCCAGCTACTTAACAACAGGAAAAGACAAGTGACCCGCAAACAAAAAATCACGATATTTCTTGGGGTATTGTTGGGAATAGCGATCGCGATCGCTGGTTATTTTCTGTATTGCCCTAGCCCCAATGTCGGTTTATATCCCCCTGCTGCCAACAGCAAAGTTCGGACGGTTTATTTTATCCAACATGAATGGCATTCGGGATTAGCATGGGCGCAGGAAGGTACAGAAAAATTTGGTGTAGAATCATGGCAAGATTCGCCCTATGTGGAAGTGGGTTGGGGCGATCGCGATTTTTATTTTGCTGGCAACAAATCTATTTTATCGATGCTGCGTGCGGTTTTTATCCCATCAGAAAGCGTCATTCATGTGGTAAGTTTTGCGGAAGCTCCTGAAAAGTTTTTTCGATTTCCCATTGTTAAAATCAAACTTTCAGAACAGGGTTTTCAAAATTTATTTGCCTATGTAAAGCAAACTTTTCAACAAGATCAAAATGGCGATCGCTTAGCGGCGATCGGTAAAGGGCAGTATGGAGTTAGTAATTTCTATGGGGCTGTACCCAGATATTTTTCGGTCTTTAACTGCAACACATGGGCGGCTGAAGCTTTGCGAAACGCAGGTATATCGGTTTGTCCCAATCGAGCCATATTTGCTAAAAATCTTGCTGAACAACTACAATCCACAAAATCAAATCCACTTGAATCTAACCGATAATTTTTTAAAAGTGTTGCTTTGCAACACTTTTAAAAAATTATCGGTTTTTTCTCTATACAGCGATAGGTTAGTATAAGAGACTAGACAAATATTGAAATTTAAATTACTCAGGCAGACTGGCGTGCAAGCAATAGACCCACAAGAACTATATCCCTTTGAGCTTGACCCGTTTCAGTTACAAGCGATCGCCGCCCTCCAAGCAGGTAAATCGGTCGTTGTTTGTGCGCCCACGGGTTCAGGAAAAACCTTGATCGGCGAATATGCCATTCATGCCGCCTTAGCAGGTGGTCGCCGTGTTTTTTATACCACCCCGCTCAAAGCACTTTCTAATCAAAAATTACGAGATTTTCGGCAGCAGTTTGGCGATGAGAATGTCGGATTACTGACGGGCGATACCTCCGTCAATCGTGATGCACCAATCTTGGTGATGACCACCGAGATTTTTCGGAATATGCTCTACGGTACGCCAATCGGTGAAGTGGGTACTTCCCTCACTGATGTAGAGGTCGTGGTGTTAGATGAATGTCACTACATGAACGATCGCCAACGCGGCACTGTTTGGGAAGAATCAATTGTGTATTGTCCTGTGGGAGTGCAGTTAGTGGCGCTCTCGGCAACAGTGGCAAATAGCCAACAGTTAACGGACTGGATTCACAAAGTACATGGCGATACGGAGTTAATCTATTCCGATTTTCGTCCCGTTCCCCTTGAGCATTCTTTCTGTAATAACAAAGGATTTTTTCCTCTATTAGATAGTTCCAATCAGAAGATTAATCCTCGTCTCAAACCTCTCACCAATAAACCTCCGTCCAAAGAAGAACGACATAAAATCGTCCCCCCCATTGGAGCCGTAGTTTCCCATCTGCGCCAACGCGATATGCTGCCCGCCATTTATTTCATCTTCAGCCGTCGCGGTTGCGATAAATCGGTGATAGATTTGGGCAATGTGTCTTTAGTTAATGCCGAAGAAGCGTTGAGGCTGAAGCCACAAATTGATGCTTTTATCGCTGCAAATCCTGAGATTGGCAAACCCACTCATATTGAAGCTCTCTATCGCGGTATTGCTGCCCACCACGCAGGGATTTTACCCGCATGGAAAGGCTTTGTGGAAGAGTTATTTCAACAGGGTTTGATCAAGGTGGTATTTGCGACGGAAACTCTGGCGGCGGGGATTAACATGCCAGCACGAACCACCGTGATTTCCAGTATTTCCAAGCGTACCGATCGCGGACATCGATTACTCAATGCTTCAGAATTTCTGCAAATGGCAGGACGGGCAGGACGACGGGGCATGGACGAGGTGGGCTATGTGGTGACGGTGCAAACTCCCTTTGAAGGGGCGAAGGAAGCTGCACATCTGGCGACATCGACTGCCGATCCCCTTGTGAGCCAATTTGCGCCGAGTTACGGCATGGTCATGAACCTGCTGCAAACCCATTCCCTCGATCAGGCTAGAGACTTGGTTGAGCGCAGCTTTGGACAATATCTTGCCGATCTGAACCTTGCGCCCCAAATCCAGAATCTCGAATTGGTAATGGAACAAATTGCTAAGTTAGAGAATGATTTGGCAAATGTAGATTTGAAGCAATTGGAAGTCTATGACAAACTGCGCGATCGCCTCCGCGAAGAAAAGCGTCTTCTCAAAATGCTGGCGCAGCAGTCGGAGGAAATGCGTTTAAACGATTTGGCATCCTACGCGCCCTATTTGCTTTCAGGTTCACCCCTCACGGTTCGCACCCATAAAGGTTTGATCATTCACACCGTTCTCGCGGCAAAGGTGCAAGGCTCTGGACAGTTTCCTTGGTTTGTCTGCCTCGGTCGCGATAATCGCTGGTATACGGTTGGTTACAAAGATATTGTCCAAGTTGGCACAGATTTACTGCTCGATGGCGATATCGAATATCCCAGCAAGTTGCCGTTACGCCCTGGTCAATCGATCGATGGTGATGAAACTAGCTTGGTGATCGCCAAACTCATTAAGCCTTTACCAGATCTAGAACTTGCCCCTGAAGTCTTAAAACAACAAGCAAGGGTGGTGGCGATCGAGTCGGAAATGAATCAACACCCTGTTGCCAAAATGAGCGATCGCGGTGCTGTTTTCAAAAAAGTAAATCGTCTTGAGCAATTGCAACGCCAGATCGATTTTCAGCAAAAAGTGGTCAACGAGCGTCGCCAAAGGCATTGGCAAGAATTTATGAGTCTTGTAAATATCTTGCAAGCCTATGACTGTCTCCAAGAAACCCAGCCGACAGATACAGGTAAAGTCGTGGCGGCATTGCGCGGCGAAAATGAGCTTTGGTTAGCTCTATCGCTAATCTCAGGTGAATTAGATAACCTCGCCCCCCATCACCTCGCCACTGTCTGCGCGGCGATCGTCAGCGAAAATAGCCGCCCTGACAACTGGATCAAGTTTGGTCTATCGCCAACGGTCGAAGATGCCCTCGATGGTTTGCGCGAAGTGCGCCGCCAACTCATGCAAGTTCAACGCCGCCATTTGGTTGATATTCCCGCATGGCTGGATTATGAATTAACGGGCTTAGTCGAACAATGGGCGCTAGGTATGGAATGGTTTGAGCTATGCCAAAACACCAACCTTGATGAAGGGGATATTGTCCGCCTCATGCGTCGCACCATTGATCTGCTCTATCAAATCCCCCATGTCCCCAATTTGCCGACCCAGATCTATCAAGCGGCTAGACAAGCTGCCCAAATGATCGATCGCTTCCCAGTGAATGAGGTAATTTAACAAAAGTTGGCGGCACGATGCACCACTAACTCTTATTAAAGCAATTGCCGATCAAACGAACCACAAGAGATTTTTTTGAAAGTGTTGCTTTGCAACACTTTCAAAAAAATCTCTTGGTTTGGTTTTGAGCGCAAAGCGTTGTACATAGAGAGGGGTGGTGCATCGCGCCGCCCCTCGCCTCTGGTTAATGAGCAAAAGTATGAAGTAGAATAAGCCATAGTATTTTAATGATTGCTGCTATGAGTCAAACTGATAATCTCGAAGAGCGCTTTCGTGAGCTAGAGCGAGAAGTAATGGGCAAACAACAGGCTAATAGCCAAACCCATAATCCAGACAAACGTGCTGAGCCAGAATTTGTCGCCGTTAGTCAAGGTGTTGACGTAGCAAAAACTGGATTGAGTAGCCTGATTGCTTGGGTCAACAACCTGACTGGAGCAGCCAAAGTTGCGGCGATCGTTATGATCGGCTTAGTTGCCTTTGCAATTCTGAATTTTGTATTTAAACTTGTGTCATTTGCCATATCCATCGGTATTATGGCGCTAGTCGGATTTATTCTGTATAAAGTATTCTTTGAGCCAAGTTCAACGAAATAATTTCACAGAATTGTTACCAATAAACGTCCATCGGGGTTAATTACTATGACTATCTCTCGTGCATCCCGTCGCCCCATTCAGCCCAAGCTGCGTTCTATGCCATTGCGTAAAACCCCGTCAGCGCTATATATCCAGATGCACCAACTCGCTAACGAGAAAGAACGTTTGCAAGAGGAACTAGTGCGCGTATGCGATCGCCAACAACAAATAGTAAATCGCCTCGCCGAACTCGATCGCAACCTCGCCCAATTAGATCTAGATGTAGAAAATAACGCTGTGAGTGCCGAGATGTCCGAGGCTCAGTTTGTCCAAAAAATTAAGGCTAAACCCACAGAGCGCATCCAAACTAGTCGTGGCAAAACTTACGAAAGCATGACCATTGAATATTAAGAATACTCCCTTCCCATAAAACCAAGAATTAGGGTTGCGGCGCGAAGCGCCGCAACCCTAATTTTTTACTAGGAAGGGATTATTAAGAAATCTGTGATTTATTTAATTATTTAGTAGCGTGGTTATGCTGCACTAATAAATAGGATAAAAAGCACCCAATGGGTGCTTTTTTATGCTTTTTTGAATCGCTATAATGCGATCATTACTATCAAAACTATAGGAAAAATATCATGGGCAAAAACAAAGATAAATCCACCGATAAACAGCTTTCTAACTCAATTAACATTGGCATTTCTGAAGAGGATCGCGTGGCGATCGCCGATGGATTGTCGCGCTTACTTGCCGACACCTATACGCTCTATCTTAAAACCCATAACTTCCATTGGAATGTGACAGGACCAATGTTCAATACATTACACCTCATGTTTGAAGCTCAATATACCGAACTTGCGTTAGCCGTTGATCTGATTGCGGAAAGGATTCGCTCCCTTGGGCTTCCTGCTCCTGCCACCTATTCAGCCTATGCAAGTCTCACCTCAATTCCTGAAACTGAGGGAGTCCCCAAGGCGATAGAAATGATTCAGTTGTTAGTTGAAGGGCAAGAAGCAGTGGTTCGCACGGCGCGTTCTATTTTCCCGATCGCCGAAAAAGCCAACGATGAACCAACGGCGGATCTGTTAACCCAACGTTTGCAAGTCCACGAAAAAACAGCATGGATGTTAAGAAGTTTGCTAGAAGACTAAGCGCCTTATCCCCTCCCCTTGCAACAGTCTAGCTGTCTACATTTTAAGGTTTAGATCCCCCTCAGTCCCCCTTAAAAAGGGGGAAGAATTAATCAAGTCCCCCTTTTTAAGGGGGATTTAGGGGGATCTTTAGTAACTTACGATATTGCTGACAACTTGTGTGTACACAGTAGATCCTTGCAAAGGGGAGAAAACAAAATTTCTCGTCTTCTCCCTTTGCAAGAGAGAATTAAAGGGATTTTTCAACCCAATTTTCCGATAAGCTTTTAGAACCTAAGTAAACACCTCCATCGAAGTTGAATAATCCGCTTTTTCTCACAAGTTTTCCGCTAGTCTTTTTGCTGTTACAAGTCCCCTCAACCCTTGTACTGCTCAAGCGTCTTAGCACCGCCCGCGATCGCACTGCGCCTTTATTACCCCTTGAACCATCTGCTGAAGCTGCCGCTAAGCAAAACCCTCAAGTCTCGATTGTGATTCCTACCCTCAATGAGATCGATCGCCTACCGACTTGTTTAGAAGGTTTGCGCGATCAGGCTGCTAAAGAAATTATTGTGGTGGATAGCCGATCGCAGGATGGGACACCTGAATATGTGCAGAAATTGCAGCAGGATTTCCCGATTCCCTTAAGGCTAGTTACTGATGATCCATTGCCTGAAGGTTGGGTGGGTCGTCCTTGGGCTTTACATACAGGATTTCTCAATAGCGATCCCAACAGTGAATGGATCTTGGGCATTGATGCCGATACATTGCCCCAAAAAGGATTAGTGGCAAGTTTTGTCGAAAAGGCTACTGCCGATAATTTTGATATTGTGTCACTTTCCCCCAAATTTATTCTCAAAACCGCAGGTGAACAATGGCTACAACCTGCCCTATTAATTACGCTGATTTTTCGATTTGGGGCAACAGGCGATCGCACCCAATTTACAGAAGATCGGGTCATGGCAAATGGTCAATGCTTTTTGTCAAAACGTGCCAAACTGGTCGAACTAAAGGGCTATGAACTAGCTAAGTCTTCCTTCTGTGATGATGTCACCCTTGCGCGAGCCGCCGCCCAGAGTGGTGCAAAGGTCGGCTTTTTAGATGGAGCCGCCTTGATGCAGGTGCGGATGTATACATCTATGCAGGAAACATGGCGCGAATGGGGGCGATCGCTTGATCTCAAAGATGCCTCAACACCAAAGCAAACCTTTGCGGATTGTTTATTACTCACCGCCGTTCAGGGTTTACCCATCCCTTTACTAATAGCGCTTTCAATTTGGCAGCCAGCACCATCATTGTTAATGAATACTTTATTTTGGCTGAATGCCTTTTTAGTCTTCATCCGATGCTTGCTTGTACTGGGGATTCGGACTAGTTATACCGAAGTTGGCTTTTGGTTTTGGCTATCACCCCTCGCCGATCCCTTTGCTGTAATTCGGATCTGGATCTCAGCCCTCACCAAACCCAAAAGTTGGCGCGGTCGTACTTACACCTAAAAACAGAAATAGCGCCCCGCGCTATCTCTGTTTTTAGAAATAAACAACACGACTATCAAAACCTTGGCGGCGAACAGTTAAGTTGAGTGTCTCAGCACTATTGCGATCGGGAAAACCTTGAACTTCAATGTATGTACCGCGATAGGACGATCGCAACTGAGCATTGGGCGCGATCGCCTGTACCCTTTGTAATTCCGAAGTTAACCCCGTAGGAATAATCACAAAATAGCGAAGTTTTACTGAATCATTTACAGGTTGGTTGGCGATCGCAGGCATCGGCTGTGCAGGGTTTTGCATCGGTATGGGCTGATTTTGTTGGGGTATCGATTGAGGCGATCGCACAATTTCAATCGAATTATTTTGAGGTATTTGAGGGTTGGGATTTGGGAATCCTGAATTGGGGACACCTGGCAAAACATCATTCCTTACGACTGAATTAGGAATTGTATCGACAGGAATTGGGGCAGCCGTATTTGGTAGAGAATTAGGATTAGGAATCGCGGGAATTGTATTAGGTGTGGTTTGCATAGAAGCAAATTTACCTTGCACAGTTCTAATCTGTGGGGCAAGCCCTGCTTGCGTAAACTGGGCGGCACGGCGCTGAGCAAGATTTAGATTATTAAACCTGCCTAACTGGACTACCTGTTCACCTGTATCTAATCGACTCACAAAGGCATCAGGAGCTAATATTTTTGCCTGTTTGATGTTTGCCACATTAGGAAGATATACCAAGTATTGAGTAGCTGCGGATGGGGCTACTGGTATAGAATCATTCGGAAAAGACTGAGCATTGGCAGAGGCGTTAAAGTCAATATTGGCGTTAGCACTCATAAGAGATACTAGACCAATAGCAAAACTATAAAAATGGGTTTGTGTGTGAAGTCTCATAGTGCTTACTAGCCAAAGGGAGCGAAAAAATTAAAAATTTAATTTTGGGAAATTGGGCGCGATTGTACCATACTCTACAAGACTCGCATAATCTCTTTTGGAACGTGAAGACATTACAGGAAAGCTCTGGAGCATTCAACGTGGACGCATTCGTATTTATCAGCAAAGTGATGAGGTGACTACGACTATAAATGTTGGAAAATTGCCATGAAATCGCTACAATACTCGCAGTGAATAATCAAATATTCGTCATAGCAAAGTCATAGCAAAGTCATAATAAAATCATAATAAAATCATATCAAAACATATAGAGACTTGTAATAACTGTGGGCGCAATTAACCAGACTGAAAATCAGCCAAATTTACAATCGTTTAAAAACCCTAAAATTGTATTGACGGGTGGGGGTACTGGTGGTCATGTTAGCCCCAATCTTGCCTTGGTTCCTGCCCTCGAAGCCGATGGCTGGGAAATATTCTATATTGGCTCTAGTAGTGGTATTGAGAAACAGCTTGTCGCTGAAGTGGGGCTTCCCTATTACGGCATCTCTTCAGGAAAATTGCGCCGTTATTTTTCTTGGCAAAATTTTATCGATCCTTTCAAAGTTATTAAAGGCATATTTGATGCTTACTTGGCGATCGCGCAAATCAAGCCCCAAGTTGTCTTTTCTAAAGGCGGCTTTGTCACAGTTCCCGTGATCTTTGCAAGTTGGTTGCAACGGATTCCTGTGATTATCCATGAATCGGATTTTTCTTCAGGTTTAGCCAATCGCCTCTCCATTCCCTTTGCAACTAAAGTCTGTGTTACTTTTCCTGAAACTGCCAAACATTTAGCAAAATACGGCTCTAAAATTAAGCACACAGGCTTACCGATTCGTCCTGATATTCTGAATGGTAATCCAGATCGAGGTAGAGCCTTTTGTGGTATTTACGGAGATTTACCAGTTTTGTTTGTGGTGGGTGGTAGTACAGGTTCCGCAAAAATTAATCAAGCAGTGCGTTCTGTTTTAGATGTTCTCACACAAACCTATCAAGTGGTTCATGCCTGTGGCAAGGGAAATATTGATCTAAATCTCAAGGATTATCCTCGCTATTGCCAATTTGAATATTTAGGAACAGAATTGGCGGATGTCTTAGCATTGGCGGATTTAGTAGTGTCGAGATCGGGGGCTAATGCTGTATTTGAGTTTCTGACTTTACGCAAGCCAAATTTATTGATTCCATTATCCAAAAAGTCTAGTCGCGGCGACCAAATTCTTAATGCTAAATCCTTTCAATCTCGTGGCTATAGTGCGGTTCTTTTTGAAGAAGATTTGCACAATGAGAGCTTATTAGCGGCGATCGCGGATTTATCTGGTCGTCGTGATGAATATATTCAGAATATGAACCAGAGCGAAGATGCTAATGCGATCGCGCAAATCGTTGATTTAATTAAAGCTTTTTCCTGAAAAATTTTTCTTGTAAATAATGATTGTCCTGTCACTATTGCGGGCGATCGCTTCGGGGATATTGCCGTGAAGAATTTGTTGCAAAATACTTTCATTACTTGCTCCCAGCATAATCACATCACTACGCTGCTGATTAGCGAGATCGACGATCGCATCGGCTATAGATTTAGAACAGACGGAAATTTGTCCTACAGAAAAACGGAGGGATTTATAGAGAGAATCCGCATATTTTTCTAATTGACTAAATTCATAATCTTGATCCTGCGGTGAAAAAACTTGACAGAGATAAATTTCGGGATAGGGGGAAAGATCCATTAATGCAGGAAGTAATAGCAGCGCATGTTCAGTATGCACGCCTTCCGCGATCGGAATTAACCAACGATCGAAGGAAACATTGGGCTTTTTAAACTCTTGTTTAAAGGGATTAAATTTCTGGAGGCGATCGCTAAATTTTACGAGAATCACATCACAATCGGCATTTTGAACGATGTTATCAACGGTATTACCGAAAATCCGTTCTGGCGATCCAGATTTTCCAGTCCAACCGATCAGCAACAGATTATTATGGCGATCGCCAGCTACTTCTAAAATCGCTTGACTGATATTATGGGCAACTCGCACCTGTGTATGGAGAGAAACTTGCTTCAATTCGGCGGCAGTAGCGGCGAGTTGAAATAGCTCCAAACTAGCAGCTAAATCCACAGGAGTTTCCGATAGAGATAGATGTTGTGCAAGAGGGATAACGTGTAAACATTCCAATTCATAGTTATGGAATTTGGCGATCGCTAAGCCGATTTCGATTAAGTAGGGAGCCGTTTGCGGATTGCTTAAGGGCAAGAGTAATTTCCCAACACCTGTAGCAATGCCACGCCTTTGATAGACTAGATAGGAAGGCTTAATCGTCTGGGAACTGACCCCGCGTAAGCGCTTAGCCTGAGCGCGTAAAATATCACTGCGAGTGATAATACCCACAAGTTTGTGGCGCTCAATCACGGGTAAGCGAGACAGTTTGTAATAGGAAAGCAAATAGAGAACTTGAGACAGGCTTTCCTCTGGACTAACTGTGATCGGCTTTGGGGTCATGATTTGTGAGATTTCGATATCTCCTGACAGCTTGCGCTCTTGGACTTTGACCAAATCCATTTGGGTAATAATCCCGACTAAATTCTCCTTAGATACCACAGGAAAACCACGATGGCGCGATCGCCCAAAGGACTGCATTGCCTCACCAATACTCATCTGCTCATGCAGTGTCTCTACCTGTCGCTGCATGACATCAGCCGCCCGTAGTCCATCCCATAAGCCTTCAGTGACTACTTCCGTTTGTAGGTAAATTCCCTTTAGCTCTAGTAAGCGAGTATATAAAGAATTTGGCGCATATTTCTCGGCACAAAGATAGGCGACAACACTGGTAATCATTAATGGCAAAATGATATTAAAATCCATTGTAATCTCAAATACAATCACAAAAGCCGTAATCGGAACCTTGGCAACTGCGCCAAAAAACGCTCCCATACCCGAAAGTGCGTAGGTCGCTAAAGTTCCGATTCCTAATAGAGAATGTTCCAAATTTCCTACAAGTGAACCTAGCGCCGCCCCCAAAATCAAACTCGGTACAAACAATCCCCCAGGAGTCTCGGCACTACAGGCAATCAAGGTCAAGATAAATCGCACCACAAAGGTTCCCGCCGTCATTTGCCAGTCCGACTGTCCCATCGCTAAAAATAGTTGTAAGCCTGAACTATCGCGAAAATCCATCGGTAACATCGCGATCGCGATTCCTGACAAACCACCCGCGATCGCAATTCGCCATGATAATCCCATCTTCAAAGTTTGGCGATTCCATTTAGTCATATTAATAACGCTGTTATTAAATAAAGCTGCAAACCAGCCAACTAGTAAACCTAGTAACAGCAAAAATGGAACTTCTTGAGCAGCAAATTGGATTGGGGGAATATTGGGGCTGATTTGTCCTGTCAAAATACGTGAAACTAAGCCACCAATAAAGGATGCGAGAATTGCAGTGCCTAGGGTCAAGCTAGAGACATCATGGAGTAGTTCCTCAATCACAAATAACACACCTGCGATCGGTGCATTAAAACCTGCGGCAAGTCCTGCGGCGGCTCCTGCGGCGATCAGTTGTCGTTGATATTCTGGCGAATTGGGAATCCATTGGCTTACCTGTCCCGCGATCGCGGCTCCGATTTGGACTGTGGGACCTTGACGACCGAGAGCCAATCCAGAACCTAGTGCCAAAATAGTACTCACCGATTTGATAAACGCCACCCGAAAATTTAAGGCAACAGGAATATAGCCAAGGGCTGCCTTAATCTGAGGAATACCACTTCCTGAAGCCTCAGTTGCAAACTTCTCAATTAAAAATCCTGATAGAAATCCTCCAGTTAATCCGATCAAAGGTAATGCAATCCATGCAGGCATTTGATTGGCAATATAAACGCGCCATCCGCCTAGCCAACCAATTCCCTGTTTGAGAATGACCGCCGCTAAACCCGCGATTAGACCAATTACACAAGCTTCGACAATGGCAAGCCGTTTCGGATTTAACCATTTTTGTAACGATGTTATGCCTAAAGCCATAAAAAATCACTGAGTCTTGAGTAATTCAGCACAACAATTGCTGAACTATTTAGAACTTATCACTTAACACGATTTTTCAAATCAGTAATAGAGTTTAACCAAGCTGTATATTTCTCGCTTTCCTGCCATAATTCTTTCAGCTCAGAGTTTTCCATGAGAGTTTGCTCAATTACTAAATGAGCTTTTTGGACTAAAGCGATTGAGGGCTGTAATTTGTGGGTTTCAACCCAATTGTCAGCCATTTCCGAATAGGCACTACGATCGCCCCAATTACCTTGCAGCCGAGCAAGAACCTCGATCGCCGCGATCGCCTTAGGAATCAACAGCCCAAGTTCCCATAAATTTTTCCTAGCAATGAATGAATTGAGATTTTATAGCTGTCGTTAGTAGTTTATAACAGCCAATTCCCGCTTTGTACGGTAAACCCTACAGATTTAGGTAGAGTCCCCCTGATGTGCTAATCGAGAAAAGTGGTTAATCTTGTATCAGATCAAAGATTAACAAAACTTAGGAGTTGGAAGCCTTATGGCTAAAGTAGTTGGAATCGACTTAGGTACGACAAACTCAGTTGTCGCCGTCATGGAAGGGGGCAAGCCAACGGTGATTGCAAACGCCGAAGGCTTCCGTACTACGCCATCAGTTGTTGCCTATGCCAAAAATGGCGATCGCTTGGTTGGACAAATTGCTAAGCGCCAAGCCGTGATGAATACCGACAACACCTTTTATTCAGTAAAGCGCTTTATCGGCAGACGTTACGATGAAGTTAGTGGCGAATCAAAGCAAGTCGCTTACAAAGTAATGAAGGTTGGCGAAAACGTCAAAATCGACGCACCTGCTGCTGGTAAACAATTTGCACCTGAAGAAATTTCGGCTCAAGTATTGCGTAAGTTAGTTGACGACGCTAGTAAATATCTCGGCGAAACTGTGACTCAAGCAGTTATCACCGTTCCTGCATATTTCAATGACTCTCAGCGTCAAGCAACTAAGGATGCTGGCAAAATCGCTGGTGTGGAAGTTTTACGGATCATCAACGAGCCTACTGCGGCGGCTCTGGCTTATGGGCTTGATAGCAAGACCAATGAAACCATCCTCGTATTTGACCTGGGCGGCGGTACGTTTGACGTATCGATCCTCGAAGTGGGCGACGGTGTATTTGAAGTAATGTCCACCAGTGGCGACACCCACCTCGGCGGTGACGACTTCGATAAGAAGATCGTAGACTTCCTCGCCAATCAGTTCCAGTCCGCTGAAGGTATTGATCTTCGTAAAGATAAACAAGCATTGCAACGTTTGACCGAAGCTGCGGAAAAAGCAAAAATCGAACTTTCCAGCGTTACTCAAACCGAAATCAATCTTCCCTTCATCACCGCAACTCAAGATGGACCGAAGCACTTAGACACCACCTTGACCCGTGCCAAGTTTGAAGAACTTTGCTCTGACCTAATCGATCGCTGCCGCATCCCCGTTGAGCAGGCGATCCGTGATGCTAAGGTCGATAAGTCGAAAATCGATGAAGTGGTTCTTGTTGGCGGTTCGACTCGTATTCCTGCGGTGCAAGAAGTTGTTAAGAAGATTCTTGGCAAAGACCCTAACCAAAGCGTGAACCCCGATGAAGTTGTGGCGATCGGTGCAGCCGTGCAAGCGGGTGTATTGGCTGGTGAAGTTAAGGACATTCTCTTGCTTGACGTTACTCCTCTGTCCCTCGGTGTTGAAACCTTGGGCGGCGTAATGACCAAGATTATTCCTAGAAATACCACCGTTCCTACTAAGAAGTCCGAAGTCTTCTCGACTGCGGTTGATGGACAAAGCAATGTAGAAATTCACGTTCTCCAAGGTGAGCGTGAAATGTCCAACGACAACAAGAGTCTCGGAACCTTCCGTCTTGATGGAATTCCTCCTGCTCCTCGTGGCGTACCTCAAATCGAAGTTATCTTTGATATTGACGCAAACGGTTTGCTATCGGTAACTGCGAAGGACAAGGGAACTGGTAAAGTCCAAACCATCTCGATCTCTGGTGCTTCTACCTTGCCTAAGGATGAAGTTGAGCGCATGGTTAATGAAGCAGAACGTAACTCTGCGTCTGACAAAGAAAAGCGCGATCGCATTGAAGCGAAAAACCAAGCTGATTCTCTCGCTTATCAAGCTGAGAAGCAAATCAAGGATCTTGGCGACAAGGTTCCTGATGCTGACAAGACCAAGATTGAAGGTTTGGTTAAGACTCTTCGTGAATCCATTGCTAAGGATGACCATGAAGCCATCACTGCTCAAGCTGAAGAGTTGAAGCAAGCGCTCTATGCCCTTAGCTCCTCTGTCTATCAGCAAGGTGGCGCGGAAGCTCCTACGGGTGCTACTCCCGAAGATGGAACCCGTGATGCAGCAAGTGGCGATGATGATGTCATCGATGCTGATTTTACTGAATCTAAGTAATAAAAGGGATAGTCGGCGCGTAGCGCCGACTATCTTGACGGATATAGAGGTTTTCAGTTGGGTGCGACATAAAAAATGTAGATGCTGTCAGGACTAGTTTCATACTCCTTTTTCTAGATCAGTTGGAAGCACTTCTACAACAAGTTGAAGGATTACGGCAAAAATATCCCAATGATTGGAATGATCTACTCAAAGAAGCAAAAGGTGAAACTAAGCGTCTAGTAAATGCAGTCAATCGACAAGAAATGAAACCTTTCTAATTTGATATGGTTTTTACAAACGCTACTAACTATCCCTTTGTCTGCTAATCTGAGAATTGGTATCTACTATACAAAATTGCATCATGGCCGATCGCCAAATCCTGCTTGACTTTGAAAAGCCCATCGTTGAACTAGAAAACCGTATCGCCCAAATCCGCGAACTCGCGAACGACAACGATGTGGACATGGTTGGTCAGATTCACCTTTTAGAGCAACGTGCCGAGCTTTTACGACGAGAAATTTTTTCGGGACTAGGCGCGATGCAACGGATGCAGATCGCAAGACATCCCCGTCGCCCTAGCACCCTTGACTATGTACAAGCCATTACCGATGAGTGGATGGAGCTACATGGCGATCGCAGGGGTAATGATGATCCAGCTTTAGTTGGTGGTTTGGCGCGAATTAGCGATCGCACTGTGGTTATTTTGGGGCATCAAAAGGGACGTGATACGAAGGACAACATGACCCGCAACTTTGGCATGGCTTCCCCAGGAGGATATCGCAAAGCAGCGCGACTGATGGATCATGCTAATCGTTTTAAATTACCGATTATTACCTTAATTGATACCCCTGGGGCATATCCAGGCGTATCGGCTGAGGAGCAGGGACAAGGCGAAGCGATCGCTGCAAATTTGCGACAAATGTTTGGTTTAGGCGTACCAATTATTTGCACCGTTATTGGCGAGGGCGGATCGGGTGGAGCCTTGGGCATCGGCATTGGTGATCACATCATGATGTTTGAAAACTCGGTCTATACGGTGGCAACACCAGAGGCTTGTGCAGCGATTTTATGGCGCGATTCGGCAAAAGCGGGCAAGGCGGCTGAAGCTTTAAAAATTACGGCTCCAGACTTGAAACGTTTGGGCATTGTCGATTATGTGATTGATGAGCCTCTAGGTGGGGCGCACCGTCTGCCATTGCAAGCGGCGGAAAATCTCAAAGTTGCCCTAGTCGAAAATCTCGATCGCTTAAGTAAATTGCCTGTGGAAGATTTACAAGAACTGCGTTATCAAAAGTTCCGCAAGATGGGTGTATTTCTCGAATCGTAAAGCTTGAGGCGATCGCGTTAATCATCTTTACAAAGTTGATTGTGATTCGACTCAAACCCAACTCTTAAAATAATCAGGATGTGGACGCATTACGGGTAAACGCGATCGCTATAATAGTTAAAACAAGATTGTAGTTAAAAGCATTACAATTTAACACAATAGACAAAAAGATCGCAAAATCACCTGTTATGACTGCAACCATCACCCAAACAACCACCAAGACAAAGTATGAAGCCGTCATTGGATTAGAAACTCACTGTCAGTTGACTACCAATTCCAAAATCTTTTGTAACTGTTCAACCCAGTTTGGCTCAACCCCCAATACTAATGTTTGCCCTGTTTGTTTAGGAATGCCTGGAGTGTTGCCTGTACTTAACGAAAAAGTTTTGGAATATGCAGTCAAGGCTGGATTAGCCCTAAATTGTCAAATTGCCCCCCACAGCAAATTCGATCGCAAACAATATTTTTATCCTGATCTTCCCAAAAACTATCAAGTCTCTCAATACGACTTACCGATCGCAGAGCATGGTTGGCTAGAAATCCAATTAGAAGATGGCAGCACTAAGCGCATTGGTATTACGCGATTGCATATGGAAGAAGATGCAGGGAAGTTAGTGCATGGCGGTAGCGATCGCCTCTCAGGTTCTAGTCACTCCCTAGTAGATTTCAATCGCACAGGTGTACCATTGTGCGAAATTGTCTCCGAGCCAGATATGCGATCGGGTGCAGAAGCAGCCGCCTACGCCCAAGAACTGCGGCGGATTATGCGCTACCTCGGCGTTTGCGATGGCAATATGCAGGAAGGTTCGCTCCGTTGTGACGTAAATATTTCGGTGCGCCCTGTTGGACGAGAGCAGTTCGGCACAAAGGTAGAAATCAAAAACATGAACTCCTTCAACGCCATTCAAAGAGCGATCGATTTTGAAATTAATCGTCAAATAGAAGCTCTTGAGTCTGGCAATGAAACCATCAAACAAGAAACTCGCCTTTGGGAAGAAAACTCTCAACGCACAATCAGTATGCGTTCTAAGGAAGGAGCTAGTGATTATCGCTATTTCCCTGAACCTGACTTGATGGTGATCGAGGTTCCTTTAACAACTCTAGAGAAATATCGTTCGGAACTGCCCACACTTCCTGTGGCAAATCGTCATCGTTATCGCGATCAGTTTGGACTAACTCCCTACGATGCTGCTTTGATTGCCGACGATCGCACTATTGCGGAATTTTTTGATGCGACCATTCTCACGGGTGCAGAACCTAAGCAAGTATTTAATTGGGTGATGGGCGATGTTACCGCCTATCTCAATGAGAATAAGCTCAAGATTGGCGACATTGCGCTGACTCCTGCGATTTTAGGCGAAATGATCGCTTTAATTACCGATGGCACAATTAGCAGTAAAATTGCTAAGGATATCTTGCCCGAACTGATTGTCAAGGGTGGATCTGTTAAGGAACTGGTTGCATCTAAAGGTTTAACAGTGCTTGCGGGTGCAGAGCTAGAGAAAATCATTGATGAGATTATTGCCGCGAATCCGAAGGAAGTGGAGCAATATAAAGCTGGTAAAACCAAGCTTCTAGGTTTCTTTGTCGGTCAAACTATGAAGAAAACCCAAGGACGCGCTGAACCTCAATCTACTAACAAATTGATTGCTGATAAATTGGCAGGCTAATGATCAAAACCCAAATAAAGGTCGTCGGCGCGAAGCGCCGACGACCTTTATTTGGGTCAAGCAAACCATAGATTAAGTCGTGAGGCTAGACGTTGCAGATATGGAAGAGTTATTAGAACTTAAAGGTTTTTTGCTAAGCGGTAATATATCCGATGCGTTGCTGTTGGTGGAGGAAATGACAGAAATGAGCAAGGATGAAAAGCTGAATAAGATTTATAGCTTTGCCAAAATCTTGCTGCTCCATCTCATTAAACAACGTTCCGAAAATCGCACCACAAGATCATGGGATCTTTCAATTAAAAATTCGGTGCGAGAAATTCAGCGCACCAATCAACGACGCAAAGCTAAGGGAAGTTATTGTGAACCTTCAGAACTGCGCGAAACCATAGAAGAAGCCTATGATATTGCCTTAGATGCGGCTGCGGGAGAGGCTTTTGAGGGAAGATATGAGGCATATGAGTTAGATGCAATGGTCGATCGCGATCGCTTAATTCAAGATGCGCTCACTTTAATTTTGGGTCAAGCAAAATAACAGATTTCTATAACTTAAAGAAACTACTAATAGAATTTAAATAGAGAGGTTCATTAGTCGCGGCATTATTGCTGTGTCCACCATTGGGAATGAAAACAATTTGTTTTTTAGTTGGGGTTGCGTCGTATAAACGTTGACTCATCACGGGTGGAATCAACTCATCGGCAGTACCGTGAATATAAAGGACAGGGACAGTCAGCGATCGCACCTTAGCGATCGAATCAAAACGCTGATGAATTAATAGATCAATGGGAAAAACACGATATTTGGGATCGAGTTGCGCCATGTCGCTCATCGAAGTAAACGAAGCATCAATAATCATTCCCAGAGCCTCAGGCTGTTTGGCGGCAAGATCGATCGCGATCGCACCACCGAGGGAATGCCCATAAATCATAATTTGATCTGATTTGTAACCCTTTTCGATGAGATAGTCCCATGCTGTTTGGGCATCGGCATAAACCGAGGACTCGGTGGGAAAATCGCCCTCACTTCTGCCATAACCCCGATAATCAATTACTAAAACCGAAAACCCCATTCGCATGAGGCGATTCGCGTGCTTGGCATTAGCACTAATATTTTTGCCCTTACCATGCAGATACAGGATCACTTGGCGATCGCTAAAATTACTACTCTGATCTTGCTTGGCATTGGGTAGCCACCAACCATGAATATTTTCACTTGTGCCATCTGCCTTTTTGACGGGAATTAAGACATCCTCATATTTCGCATTAAACTTGGCTGGCGTGGTCGTCAGTTCTTTTTCAGGAGCAAATACCAGTCTTGTTTGCCCAAACCATAGCCCTGCACAAACTGAGCCATAAAAACTGGCGATCGCGATACCTGCGATCGCGACGGGGCGCAACCAAGTTTTAGGAGATCGGATTCGAGTTTGCTGATTTTGTGCTGATTCTAAAGAGGATTCAGTCATGTTTGATCAAAAATATTGCATACTTGCACTATTGCTGTAATATATTAAAGCACTTAACTGAAAAGCTAAATTGTAGTTGCGGTCATGGTGGAATGGTAGACACGCCATCTTGAGGTGGTGGTGGCGAAAGCTGTGAGAGTTCGAGTCTCTCTGACCGCATAAAAAAATAATAAAATCAATAAAAAAGAGCGCTTAGCGCTCTTTTTTATTGATCCTGTAGTACCGTGACATACCCGACACTCATTTTTTCTGTAAACAAAAAATAGAGTACGGGCTTCCTCTTTCATTTGCCGAAGCCTAGACTAAGCGAACTCAGTTTTGGTCTTACTCAGCATCCGCAGGTTTTACTCACTCCGTAGTAGTACTAACTGGCAAGATAGTTTCCTATCTTCGAGGCAGACTCCCTGTGTCCCAAGGAGTAGAATTATTTACTTCACCCATCCATAAACTCTTTGTCGGTTTAGCGGGATATTGGATGCTATCAGCGCAAAACTAATAGGTGATGATAGTTTTTATACAACGGAAAGTTAGCTCATCACGACTTACTCTTTATAACCCCGCCTATCTCTATTCTATCATGGATTCACTGTCGCTCAATTTATTTTCTGGTTCGTTTTCATCCCGTCACTCATCCTTGTAAACGGATAGAGTGCGGGACTTCCCACTCACATTAGTTAAATTTTAGTTCACTAAATCCTTAACCTCATGTCTCGCCAAGTTAACTGTCAAGAAGAATGTACCAATGGCTGCATCCTTGGAGATCAATGCCCAAATCTAGAGTATCTAGCCAAAGCGCGTAAGCTTTTAGAAGAAACCCCCCTTGATAAATTGATCGCCATTTCGGATTCTCGATTTTTACGACCAGATGCCCCTGCTGCCAAATAAGAAAAGCCGCGCTTTGCGCGGCTTTTCTTATTTGAGTTTTTCCTTGGCTTGTTTCCAGAGATTGTCTAACTCCTCGGCGGTAAAGCTATCGATGGGGCGATCGCTTAAGGTCTCAATAGTTTCTAAGCGCTGAATAAACTTACGATTTGTCGATTGCAAGGCTTCCGAAGGATCGAGATCATACCAACGCGCCACATTGATCAGCGTAAATAATAAATCACCTAACTCCCCCTGTTGATTTTGCTTAGATTCATGTTCTAGAGCATGGCGAAATTCATCTAACTCCTCATGAAACTTTGCCCAAACCCCATCGGCATTGTCCCATTCAAAGCCATTAGCCGCCGCCTTCTGCGAGATTTTCATACCCGCCGTTAATGGGGGCAGCGATCGCGCATAGCGTTTGAGTTTATAACTCAGTTTTTGGGTTGTGGCTAAATCTTCACCCTTTTCCTCAGCCTTAATTTTTTCCCAGTTTTGATAAATCTCCTCCATATTTTCAGCCTTTACATCACCAAATACATGGGGATGGCGACGGATTAGCTTTTGAGCGATCCCTTCAGCAACTTCAGCGATGCTAAAGTCCTGCGTTTCACTGGCTATCTGTGACTGCAAAACCACCTGCATTAATAGATCACCCAACTCCTCCGCGATCGCCATTTTATCGCCGCCCTGAATCGCATCCACAACCTCATAGGCTTCCTCAATGATATAGGGGATCAAACTTTCAGGTGTTTGCTCCAAATCCCAAGGACAGCCACCATCAGGCGATCGCAACCTTGCCACCACATCGATCAAATGTTGGAGCGCAATTAAATTAGCCGAAGAATCAAAACTCATAGAATTTGTAAGATTTGTTTAATGTTAAGAAAAGTAACAAAATGCTATAATATCAACTATAAGAATAGATATCTTTAACAAAATACATATAGCGCTCATAAAGCTGCTAGATATTTACCCCCATGAGTGACACTGCTACCCCTGATCCTGAAATGCTCAGGCAAATTCTTGAACCTTTACTAGAAGATTTTACCTATTGGTTTAACCGATCCCAGAAACTACTATCTAACGAACGGATCACGTTTTTAACTGAGCCAGAGCAACAATCTCTGTTGGAGAGAGTAGAAAATGCAATTAAAGAAGTGAGTGCGACGATCGCCTTGTTTAGAGCGACAGGTCATCAGATTGGGGTAGATATGGCAACAATGAAACCTTGGCATAAACTACTTATGGAGTGTCAGGGCGTAGGGATGCGCTACTATCGTAATCAATCAACTTAAATTTTTAATTGTGAGTTTTTAGATTTACGCTTCCACCCTTTATAAAAGTTTTTTATAAAAAATTTCTCGAATTTGAACTTTAGACCGACTCCACCCACCTAATTTTATATACCTTTATTTAGGAAAGCAGACATGATACAAATTATCTATATACTCGCTTTTACTATTCTCTCCATTTTTGCGATTAGCAATCTCATTCGTAGCATGATATCGCTTTCTCAAAATGAATCTCGTAGTTATCAAAACAACCGAACTCGTCGTGTTTCCCCTCAATTTGCCCATCCTGAACTATGGGACAAAGATGGCAAATACATTGATGAACCGCTAATGGTAATTAAGTCCATTAATGTCGATGATGCTCGCTCTAGACTTGATGCGCTTTACAACTCATCCCCTAGCGGCGAAAAATAATAAGTCTGTTCAAAATGCAAGATAAGCCTCACAGTGTGAGGCTTATCTTGCTATGTGTATTCCAGATAAATTTCCAAAAAGCTTGCGAAGCAAACTTTTTGGAAATTTATCTGGACTTTAAGAAGGCGCAAAGCGCTGTAATTGAGGCTTGAATGACCCATAGTTTATTAGTTTGTACAACCTGTGCCAGTACTTGGCAAAATGGCAAAAAAGTAGGTGTTAGCGGCGGCGAAACTCTGCTCAAAGAAATTTCAGAGCTTTATCAAGACTGGGATCGGCGATCGCAGTTTGAGATTCGTCCCGTCTCCTGTATGAGCGCTTGTAGTCATGCTTGTGTGGTTACATTTGCTTCTGAAGGTAAGTATTCCTATTTATTTGGTGACTTACCCATTGATAGTGAAAACATTCTCAATACTGCTTCAGCGATTTTGTCCTGTGCGGAAATATATGGCGATCGCCCCGATGGAATGCTGACATGGAAGGAGCGTCCCGAACCCCTAAAAAGTGGTGTAATTGCTCGGATACCGCCCATATAAGACCGAAAAGAAAATTAAAAGCGCGGCAGAGCCGTGCTTTTAATTTTCTTTTCGTATTGCTTAAAGCTTTAATAGGCTGTACTCAGCTAAGCCTATTTACATATTTCATGGTTTGGCAATGCAGAATACCTACAAACTAGAATTGTTAATGTATTATTAACAATAGGTAACAAAACTTATTTAAACTTCAAGGAATACTTTATGAAAGCAAGCGCATCTAACAATTTGTTGGTTAAAACTGCTGCCGCCGCGATCGCTACAGTAAGCCTTTTAGCCAGTGTGCCATCTATTGCTTTTGCTGCTCCAGCGACTACCACTACAAAAGTTAGCGCCACTGCCAAGAAAACCATTGTTGATGTTGCAGTATCCAACGGCTCTTTCAAAACTCTAGTAGCTGCGGTTAAGGCTGCTGGGCTAGTCCCAACCCTATCTGGCAAAGGTCCTTTCACTGTATTTGCTCCCACCGATGAAGCATTTGCCAAATTACCTCCAGTTCTTGTTGAGTCTCTCCTCAAGCCAGAAAACAAAGCTGCTTTGGTCAAGCTTTTGACTTACCACGTCGTGGCTGGTAAGGTTTACGCCAAGGATATTCAATCTGGTTCAGCTTTGGTCAAAACTGTTGATGGTGGCTCGATTAAAGTTACCAAGACCGACAAAGCCGTTGTTATTGACGGTTCCAAGGTAATTAAAGCTGATGTCAAAGCTAGCAATGGTGTAATTCACGTGATCGACACCGTATTGATTCCTCCCGACTTGTTCTAAGGTTTTTGGCTTTGCTTATCAGCAAAATTAATAGTCATTAAATAGTCATTAAATTTACAAAAAAGCAAAAGCACCGCGTGGCGATGCTTTTGCTTTTTTATATCTAGAAGCTTGTGTCACCCGCTAAGCGGGCGACACAAAATCTGGTTTTGTTTTCTAGCTCGGCTGAACTACTCAGAAATAGTTCTACAAAAAAGCCTTAAAATCAAGGAGCGTAACGACATTCTGATAATGTAGACACATTAATCTACATATTTCTAAGACATAAAAATACCCTCATTCATAACAACCCATGCAAGGCACGCTCAGAGAAATTGACGTATATAGCATTATTCACCTAATCGAATTTGGGCAACGAACTGGTGAATTATTGATTGAGTCCACTACAGGGAAGTTTTGGTTTTTATTTTTTAATCACGGGGAATTAATCTACGCGACTGATACTGATAGTAATCTGACCAGATTGCGCGATTATTTGTATGGTTTGGGGTTAGAGGACGCTCTCGAAAAGTTGGCAACCTCCAAACTAGGGATTAATGTCTTGGAATACGGGCAGATTTGGTCACTGCTAGAGGCAAATATTCTCAATCCTAATCAAGCTAAGTCCATTATTGAAAGTACAATGCGTGAGGTGCTTTTTGAAATTCTTGGTCTTTATCAAGGAACATTTGTATTTGAAATTAGCCCCGCCCTTACCCCACAATTAACAAGGCTCAAATTTTCGCAAATTAGTTCCGAATTTTCGCATCAGTTACGCACATGGCAACAGTTTTATCCAGTTATTCAGTCAATGAAACAATGCCCGATCTTGCTGGTTAATGATGCTTTGCCACATTTGAGTGCTTGGATTGATGGCAAAACCACTATTCTGCAATTGTCACGGTATGCGGGGTTGAATGTATCTCAGATTGGACAGGATATATATACAGCGATCGCCAATGGAGATATTACGGTTCCGCCCTTGGTGCTGAATGTACCGCAACAACAAGCCAAAGTTCAATCTCCGCGAGTCTTATGTATTGATGATAGTGTGACGATTTGCCGTGCTGTGGAATATATTCTGCATAATCATGGTTATCAGGTTTCGGCGGTGTCGAGTCCGATTAAGGCTTTAAGTGTAATTTTTCAATATAAGCCCGATCTGGTTTTGTGTGATATCACGATGCCAGAGATCGATGGCTATGAGCTATGCGGCATGTTACGCAAATCGAGCGCTTTTGCTAAGGTTCCGATCATCATGCTGACGGGAAAAGATGGCTTTATCGATCGCGTTAAGGCGCGGATGGTGGGTGCGACGGAGTATTTAACTAAGCCTTTTGGTGAAAAGGAATTATTAACAACTGTCGAAAAACATAGCAAACGTTGACCTACAGCGCTTTGCGCTCAAACCCGAACCAAGAATTTTTATAAAAATTCTGGGTTTTAATTGCCATTGCCGATGAGAATGAAGGCTGACCAAAAATAAGGGTGTTGAAATTCGCTTTGTTTGGATTGCAACAGACTAAGCTGAGATTCTCGCAAAGAGTTAATAATATTATTGCCCTTTTGCAATTGCGTATAAAAATTACTCATTAATAATTGTGTTCCCTGATCGCTGACCGCCCAAAGAGAAGCGATCGCAGCTCTGGCTCCAGTGCGTTGAATTTGATAGCCAAAACCGAGAATTTCTTCGCCACTGCCAACTACACCGCCGATCGCAGTTTGACAAGCACTAAGGACGATTAGTTGCGTATTCGGTAACTTCCATTCGCGTAATTCTCGCAAATTCAGGCGATCGCCATTGCCTAGTAGCACAAAGGAATCCTCTGGTGTGCCGATTACAAAGGCGGCATGGGTGGCTAAATGGATCAGATTATATTCACCAAATTGAGCAACTGTGGCATTTCGATTAAAAAAAGTATCGACTAATCTAGTGGTATTGGGAAGAGTTGCTGCGATTTTATCGATTTCTTTGCCAGCAAAGGGTAAACCCGTAAAAGCGAATTTCTCATTGCCAATTTCAAAGTTGACTTGACCCTGCGTGAAGGCGGCGGCGATCGCCTTTAGCGGAACTTTCTTAGCTGCTTGTAAATCGAGAAAGCCAGCAGAAGTTAGGTAATTAAAGCTATAACGCTCGATCAGCCATTGTTTGCCATCATACAAAGCGGCAAGGGGAATATAACGGAGTTGCCCATCGGGGGCATAGAGTAGCAGTTCAATATTGGCTGTTTTTAGATCGGCTTCAATCGGTTTAATTAGATATTTATACAGTTGGGTAGCAGATTCCTTTACATCCGTAGAACCTGCATCTTGCAGGTCAGCCCGAAATGTCTGTAACAGGTTCGTAAATTCTTGAGACTGCACCGTGATAGAACGCAGAATGGGTGCGGACTTGGCGGGTAGCAGTACTAAAAACAATCGATCTTCAAATAGTAAGGGATAGAACAGGGCGGCGCGATCGCCAAATTTCTGCACATTGGCAATTAGCGATCGCGAGGTGGCGAGGCTACTTTGCTGTTGGGTGGCGGCTTGCTGGATTTGAGCAGTTAAAGGTGAGCCGTTAATTAAAGACTTAACATCAGTATTAATTACCGATTGCTCAGGCACAAAAAGCGTAATTCCCGCAGAGGTGCGATCATTTCCTTTGACATCGCGCAAATAGTCCTGAAGTTCTTGAACTTTTAAGAGATCGAGAATTTGAATGGCTTCATTAATCCGATTTTGTTGCAACAGCAGCTTGGCAAGATTGCGATAGGTATAGGCAACACTTTGTTTATAAGCCGCCCGATCTTCACGGGGTAGCATACGGATTGATTGGCGAATCGACTCGCGCACATTTACTGATTGCTTGAGAAAGGCTGTCGCCGTTTCTATTTGCTTTTGTTGAGTTAATAAATCACCGATATTTGCGAGTACTACGGCTTCGGTACTGCGATCGCGAACTTCTTTGGCAATATTCAGGGCTTTTTGGTAGTTTGTAATTGCCTCAGTTTGCTTGCCAGTACTTGCATAGGCGCGACCGAGATTACTGAGAGCCACACCAATACCTGCGCGATCGCCCACTTTCTCATATTGGGTTAGCGCCTGTTGATGAAAAGAAATGGCTAGTTCTGGTTGTCCTAACCTTGCGTAGGTACTACCAATATTGTCGAGGGTGATCCCAATTCCCAAATCATTACCAATATCTTGATAGATAGTTTTGGCTTTTTGAAACAGGGCGATCGCTTCTTTGTACTTGCCACTATTGCTATAGAGTTGGGCGAGATTATTCAGATTATTGGCTTGCCCTGCTTTAACAGTGACATTATTATCAGCATTATCTCCAACGGTTGCGCGTACCGATAAACCGCGACTATTTAAAGTGGGATTACTATTATCTTCACCTAAGACATCCTGAAGCAATTCGATTTCAGTTTTTTGTAATCCTGCAAAGTTTTCTGTATTTAATTTGAAATAGATTTTAGTCGCCTGATCCGCTAACTCTAAAGCTCGGCGGTTCTGCCCCAAACTAAAATACAAAGCGCTCAAATTATTGATAATGGCAGCCTCGTCACCACGATAGCAACAGAGGGTGCGGACTAAGGTTAAAGCTTGCTCGTAGGATTCTAGGGCTTGGGCATATTGGGTTTGATTGGCATAAATCACGCCAATATTATTCATAGTCTGAACTCTGCCAATAATATCTTTGCGTTCGATGGCGCTAGGTAACATTTGTTGATAACTTGCCAAAGCCCGATCGTATTGAGCCGATTTGAAATAGATCGCCGCCATTCTTGAAAGGGCGACACTTTCGCTAGTTTGCAAAGATTGCCGATCGCCTTTTTGGGCTTTGAGGCGATCGCGAAAAATATCGAGAGCCTGTTGATAAACGGGCAGAGCTTGGTCATACTGGCGTTGCTTGTCATAGACATCGGCAATGTATTGCAGCGTATAACCCACATCCGCAGGATCACCATCAGGAGATTTAGCAATATCTTTGGCAATTTTCAAAGCCTGTTGAAAATAGGGCATCGCCTTGTCATACTGCCCCGTCGTTAAATAGACATCCCCTAAAAAATTGAGGGTATCGCGTTCGCCACCCGTAGCATTCCATTTGCGAAATATTTCTAGAGCTTTTTGCAAGTCGGCGATCGCCCCTTGGGGATCGGCTTTTTGTAAGCGATCGTATCCCGATTGCTTGAGATACACCGCCTCTGTAATTTGCTGAGTTCGCAGATCGTTCGATGATTGGGCGATCGCGCTAAATTCTAAAAATCCTAAAAACTCTAATTTGGGGATCGCCATCATTGGCATACCGATGATGGCTAGGGCTACGGCTAAACCAAACAAGTTACCAACTGGACGCATAGTAATTAATTTTTAGATTTTGGTTTATCTTGTTGACTACAACGAAATCTTTGCGCCTCAGAAGTCTTGGCGTGTTTAGTTTTACGACCGCTTACCCGTTCTCGCCACATCAAAAATGATGAGCGTTTCATTGACTTACGCATGATTTTAATCACCTCCGCCTCGGAAATGCCAAATTGGTCGTAAATCGTATCAAAGCTGGTGCGATCTTCCCAAGCCATCTCGACAATGCGATCGATATCAACGGCAGTGAGTGGACTGCGCTCTAATAAAGTATCCAATTTCTTATGGCGCGGCTTCGCCGCATCACAAAAAATTGGTTCTTGATTTTCCTCTAAAGTCTGTTTATCCATGTCAGTAATTTAGGAAATGATTGCTGCACAAGGTGCAGCAATCATTTTAGTTTTGTTTCCAATGCCGTGCTAATTGCTTTGCCTTTAGTCCTGATTCGATTACTTCGAGTAATCTGGTCATACCCGTAGTATTCACAATCTCGTAGGTTTTATTTGCCCGACGACAAGCCTCGATCGCTCGCTCAGTCAGTGAGTGGCTGGCATAACCCGTCACGATAATAATCAGATCACCACCAGAAATTTGACTCTCGCCCTGCGCCGCAAGCTGCAAGCCATCCTGCTCGGTGTACCACATCAAATTAATTGCCGAATCGCGCAATCTATTTTTTACAGCCGTTTGTAAGCGATCATGTCCACCAAAGACCAACACCTTGCCACTGAGGTCAGTATACAAAGCAGGGCGTTTTTCAGACTTGCGGTGTCTGGCGTTGGGTTGCACATCAGGGGCGCGATCGACACGGGAACGATTTTCGAGGGCTTTATTGTAAATAAATGTCAGTGTTTGTTCATGGCTGCCACGCAAGCGAGCAACAGGGCCCTCTTCACTGTGGGAATTTATTTGATTGATTAGAGCTTCAACCACCTCTTCCAATGCGCCGATCGCTTTTAAATCATTGGCATATCCGCGCACGGCGATCGAGGCATCGGTAGCACTAAAGAAATCATGCTGCTCTTCGATCATCTCTAATAAATCTGCCCGCAGTTCTCGTCGCCATTGAGCCGTTTGTTCCGTTATTCTTTCGTCTAGTAGTCTTTCTTCGCTCAAGATCAATTGGCGATCGGCAAGCTGAGCCGCCAGATTAGGAGCTTCCGCAATCTCCTGTCGAATATCGGCCGCTTTTTTTTCTAGCCTTTGTTTTGTCTCACTATCTGGGCTTCCACCTTCGCGGGTATATTCTTCCAGCATCTGCTCGACTTTAGCAAGTAATGGCTTCAATCGTCCTTCAATTTGCGTTACTGCTTCTTGAATTTGGCGATCGCGTTGCTGTTGTAGCCGATTTTGTTCTAACTCCACCTTTGCCATCGTCAGCAAATCGCTAACCGAGGCTTCTAGTTCATCTAATTCGGAAATATGCATATTTACTTAATATTTGTTGACGTTTGCCTAAATTTAATCAGTCGAGAGATAAGTCGAAGAATAAGTTGAGAAATAGTGTGTCTGAATAAGTAATTATAAGAAGTTATCGCCACTAATCTCCACTGTAACCTCTTGCTTGTCTAAGTGTGTATAGTTTTATGCTTCAAAATGATATCGATCCAGTAACCTATATTGATTACGCTTTATTAGACCCCGCCGCTAGTAATGAACAGGTGGATCAAGCTTGTGAAGAAGCCGATCGCTTTGGCTTTGCTAGTGTCTGTGTATATCCTTGCAACGTCAAGCGCGTAACCGAGCGACTGCTGAAGACCAAAGTAGAGATTTGTACGGTGATTGGTTTTCCCAGTGGGGCGACTACCTCAAATGTTAAGCTTTATGAAGCAATGGAGGCGGTAGAAAATGGGGCAACAGAATTAGATGTCGTCATTAATTTTGGTTGGCTAAAAACGGGACAAACAAATCTATTGCATCAAGATATTGCTCAAATCTGTGAAGAATCAGGCAAGCCCGTAAAAGCAATTTTAGAACTGAGCTTACTCACTCCCGATGAGCAAGAACTAGCGGTGGAGATCTGTCTTGATGCAGGAGTTGCCTTTTTGAAAACAGGGACAGGCTGGGCAGGCGGCGCAACGGTGGAAATGGTGAAATTTTTGAAAGAAATCTCGCGGGGCAAGGTGGGAGTTAAGGCTTCAGGCGGAATTAAGACGAGAGAACAGGCGATCGCCTTAATTAATGCTGGGGCAACTCGCATCGGTACATCGCATGGTGTGGCGATCGCCCGCGAGAAAAGTTAATCAAAAGCGTGGCGCAAAGCGCAAAGCTTTTGATAGAAACACTAAAATATTTGGGTGTAATTTAAGGGATCTAAATTGGGAAGCATACAATAAAAATATCAACATCAAAAACTAAGCTGTGATACCGACTCTTGATGTTAAATATGCTTATTCAATGTGTCTGGGAGCCGTAATTACCCTGACAGGCGTTTCTCTGTGGCAACGATTAAATTCACCGCTAAATCGCGATATTCCCGAAAATATCGAAATTAACAAGGTAGTTGTCCCACCGTTACCCACCGCTTTTGCTCGCCCCAGCCTTAATGATGGCGAAAATATTGGCAGTCTGCGGGTCGGAAATCGTACCGATCGCGCAGTAAGGGTTGTCTTGCTTTCACGCATTACTTCGCTAAATGAGTGGAAGGCGATCGAGCCTCTTAATTGGGACTTTGCCCCCAATGAAGGAGGGAAAGAAGGATTATTGCTATCTTTACCCAATTACAAAGTGGCGATCGGCAAGGGTGACGTGATTTTTGCTTTTGCCACCGATGGGTCTCGGACTTACTGGGGACCCAATATTGTCGGTGAAACCGATGCGCCATTTTGGGATACCCAAAATAAAGAATGGAGCATGGTCTTGCAACCATAATAAAAAAGCTCTCGCAATGCGAGAGCTTTTTTATTATGTGCGGCACTTTGCGCCCCACCAGTCTATTCAATGGGATCTTTGCGCTTAATTAAAGGCTTTGGCAAGGGAATGCGCTCCTCGGCAAATTTGGGGCGTGGGGGATAGCCGCCAAAACCATCGCCGCCATCACCAGTAATTGATGGCTTGTAGGGGCGATCGCTGTAGGGGCGATCGAATCTTCTAGGCGCAAACTTTCCACCAGTAGGACGACCCTTACCCTGTGGACGACGTTTACCCTTATAAGGCACAATGCCAATAAATTCACCATCAATGATGGTCAAGACATCACCTTGGCGCTGAACATTGACACTCCAAAACTGCCCCACCGCATCAGTAGGCAACAAGCCAGTCAAGCGTACTTTAAACTTGCTGTACTCCTTGCTTACTTTATCTTTCTGCTTGTCAAACTTCTGTTCAGCCCGCCTAACTTTGACAATTACTGAATTATCTTCAGTAGACTGGCTCGATATTTCCCCACGCACAGAGAAATAGCCATCTTCGACATTAGGATCAATCGGCACATCAGATCTGCCAAGCTCCACAGGAGCCCACACGCCAGATATCTGCACATGGAGCTTACCCGCCTTATCATTTGTGCGTGGATATACCACCCACAAATAATCGCGATCGCCCTGTAATCGCTTTTTGACAATCGAGATGATTTTACCAAGCAACACAGCATCAACCTGAGAACCATCAGTCGCTAGGATATACCCCTTAGCAAAATTATCCTCAGTAGCAACATAGCGCCCAGAAATCACCCCGATCGCTCTGTACTGAAACGGTTCTGTTGCTTCAGGAATCGGCTGTAAACAAACCTTGTGTTCTTGGCTGTCTTCATAGTTATCAGTCTGATTGTCTGTAGAACGACTAATAATTGACGGCTTCACTTTTGGCGAAGCAGGTATAACCTTCGCAACGGTTTTGGCTGGCTCTTCACTACTTGACTGTACTGATTTTTGATCTTCAGGCAAAGTAGATTCTGGAGCCTTGGGCGCAATAACTTTAAGAACTTCTAACTTAGGCAAATCTTTAATCGGAGGTTTAGGGGTAACAGATTTTGCTAATATCTTACTATTTAAGTCATCAGACTGACTGGTTTTATTGATTTTACTCATGTGAACCTCCAGAAAACTAAGGAGTCTAATGCGGACTAGACTTTACTGAGAAATTACTAGAAAAACATAGAAAAAATGCCAGCCGACATCAGATTTATCCTAATACAAGTTGTATGAGATAGCCTGTGTGTTGGGAAGTATTTCAACCCAAATCTGGAATTAATCTATGATTTTTTGAACACTACCTAAAATAAGTTCCGCAAAAAAATGAAATATCAGGTAGTCTAGCTCATCCCCTTTTTAGCGGTATTCATAGCTTCAAAGTAATTAATAGTAATTAATACTATGGCTTAAATACATCTTTAAGACAAGGGCATAACATTATATACCTTAATCTATATAAGCATGCACTTTTCTACGTCAGATTTCTGAGCATAGCATAGGGTAGAGAATTTCCCGATAATCATCTAAATCAATAGCATAGACGTACAGATAAATCATATATACCTCAAAAAATACTTAATTACAATAACAAACTAAAAATATTGTGCTGCTAAATTTGCTAAATATTTCAGCATAGCCATCATTCAGACATAATCCAACATTTTGTATAAGTACCTTGGCATAATAAAAACCAGAACCCAAGGAAGCTGATTCGCCCGCAAAGCGGGCGAATCAGCTTCCTTGGGTAAAACCTTACAAAGCTAGTTGATTGGATATTTTTCCATGCAATTAGGAACTAAGTAGCTAGGCGCAATTAAATATAAAACCCTAAAAGCTGTAGCGCACGCTGCGCGTGCGCTACAGCTTTTAGTTGTGGTTTTTAATTATGCCCAGCTACTTATTAAGGATTTACAAAGGATTTGCGATCCCTGCTAAATCAGCCCTTACGATACTTTTGTCCTCAAGTTTAGGAAAATTTTCCTGAGACTTATCGACTAGAGGTAGATAATATTTACCTATATTTCAATGGATGGAGAGGATTTTATGGCATCTGACAAACAAAATTTTGGATTGATTGGTTTGGCTGTGATGGGTGAAAACCTTGCTCTAAACATTGAGCGCAATGGGTTTTCGATGAGTGTTTACAATCGTAGCCGTGACAAAACTGATAGGTTTTTGGCAACCCGCGCTGCTGGTAAAAATTTCAAAGGCACATTCACGATCGCGGATTTTGTCGCTTCCCTAGAGCGTCCCCGCAAAATGATGATTATGGTCAAGGCAGGCGCACCTGTGGATGCCGTAATTCAAGAGCTAATCCCATTTTTGGAAGAAGGCGACATCATTATTGACGGTGGCAACTCGCTCTATAACGACACCGATCGCCGTACCGTCGAGCTAGAAAAGATTAATCTTAAATTCATCGGCATGGGCGTGAGTGGCGGTGAAGAAGGCGCTCTCAATGGTCCGAGCATGATGCCTGGCGGTCAGAAATCTGCCTATGCAGAAATTGAGCCAATCGTGACCAAAATTGCGGCTCAAGTCGATGATGGCGCTTGTGTGACTTACATCGGTAAGGGCAGCGCAGGACATTATGTGAAAATGGTGCATAACGGCATTGAGTATGGCGATATGCAGCTAATTGCCGAAGCTTACGATTTATTAAGTTCTGGATTGGGTTTAACTGCGAGTGAGTTGCATGAAACCTTGACGGCATGGCGCAGTTCGGAGCTTGACTCCTATCTGATCGATATTACGGCAGATATTTTCACCAAAGCTGATGACCTCACAGGGGATGCACTGGTCAATAAAATTCTGGATGCGGCTGGTCAAAAAGGTACGGGTAAATGGACGGTACAAAGTGCCTTTGATTTGGGCGTACCAATTCCCACAATGATCGCGGCGGTGACAGCGCGGGTGATCTCTTCGTACAAAGAAGAGCGTGTAGCTGCCTCGAAGGTGTTAATCAGTTCGACTTCTGGCAAATATCAAGGCGATCGCCAAGAATTTATCGATGCTGTGCGTGATGCGTTGTATTGTTCCAAGATTTGCTCCTATGCTCAGGGCATGGCGTTACTTAGCGCCGCTTCCCGTGAATTTGGCTATGACTTAAATCTGGGTGAAATTGCCCGTATCTGGAAAGGTGGTTGCATTATCCGTGCGGCTTTCCTCGACAAGATCAAGCTAGCGTTTCAGCGCAATCCCCAATTGGCTAATCTGTTAGTTGATCCTGATTTCAAGCAAACCATTCTCACTAAAGAAGCAGCATGGCGCAAAGTGGTCGTGGCGGCGGCGCAGTTGGGTATTCCGATTCCCGCATTTAGTGCGTCTCTCGATTATTTCGATAGTTATAGACGCGATCGCCTACCTCAAAACTTGACTCAGGCTCAGCGCGATTACTTCGGCGCACATACCTACGAGCGTACCGACAAGCCCAGAGGCGAGTTTTTCCACACTGAGTGGATGAAGTAGCCCAAATAAGGCGGCGCAATGCGCCGCCTTATTGAATATTTTGTTAAAGAAATCGGCGCAAAAATAAATCAACTAAAAATTTTAGGTTTAACTAAAAAATTACTCTTAAAGTAGTAAAATTTTCCATGGGAATATAGCGAAGAGCTTTTAATATGCCGATTACAACTTTGATAGCAATATTTTTGCTTATTTTGTTGTGGTTTTTATTAAGTCAAAAATCGTCACATTCAACTAACGACAAACTAGCAAGATTTTGGGAACGTCCGAAATATGTAACTAAATGGGATATCCAAAAGAAATATCCTAAGTCTAAATCTTTACAAGAAAAGAGTCTTGAGCGTAAACGTCGCGAGGCAAGAGAAAAAGAGCGATTAGAAGCAGAACGTAAAAAGCAAATTATTGATCGTCATCTCAAAGCTGCTCGTGATGAAGTTCAAGCTAACCGCCAACCAATCAGCAAGACAGAATTAAAACTATTGTCCTCCCTATTTTACGATTATCTAGAAACCTGTCGTCTGATTGAAGAAGTACAAGCAAGTCACCCCAAACAATCTTGACAATGGTGTGCAGAGAAAGCATTATTAGATTTAGAAAATACTCCTAAGTATCGGGAATTATGATAATGCTTCAACTGGCAAAATATTAGAGATCGTGAGGACAAGTAAAATAGTTAACACGCTTAAAATCTAAAGATGTAAGTTATGACCCAATCATTACACTCTGCTATTGAGTCAATCACTCGTTACCAAGAGCAGAAAGCTTTTACGAAAAACTAAACATGAATAACTGTGGCAAAGACCCAGACAAAGACAACTTGACCTATTTTGAGTGGTACAAAAGTGGAGAGAGACAATGACACTGGATATTTTTGATATTGACGATGAAGAATTGATGAGGATGAACCAAATCGAAGAGGAGTGTGGCTGTGATATTATCGCAGGCGTTGATCACGGTGTAAACCTCGGCAATTTTCTGCGCCAGACAATGAATAGCATCAGCTATGATCAATTAAGGGAAATCTTAAATAGCAAAGCTGGCAAAGTACTATCGTCTGAAGATGTTGATGAAATCGTGTCTGAGATTCAATCTCAGATGTTAATCACAGACTCAGAGCAGATACCTATCCTAATAGCCAAATCAGCTTAGACAAAATCAAGAAATTGATCGCAGAGATTAAACCAATGACTGAAAGATGGACAGATGAACGGTTAGACCGATTTGCTGACAAAGTAGATCGGATCGCTGAAAAGATAGACCAGCAAGGCGAACAAATAGGTAGACTCATAGAGGCTTTATACCTTGAATTGCCAAACATCAAGGCTGAGATCAACAGTGTTAGAGAAGAAGCCAGAGAGCAACGCGAAACCCTCCATGCTGAATTGGTAGAAATCAAGGAAATCACTAGACAGCAAGCCATTATTGCTCAGACTCAAGCCGAAAGTATCAGACTGATGATTGAAATGCTCAATCGAAAACAGGCTTAGCAATATAAAAAATGTCTCAAACTAGCGATCGTCACTCTCTTTTTATTTAGCTACAATTCATAATTAATGCGCCAATGAACAAAATATTAGTGATCGGTTTGATGAGTGGCACATCGGTGGATGGAATTGATGCGGCACTGGTGGAAATTTGTGATCGCCGAGGCATGATAACTACGAATCTGATCGCAGGTCATACCTATGAATATGACGCAGATTTAAGAAAAGAAATCCTTGCCGTTTGTGCGGGTGAGCCGCGATCGCTGCAACAAATATGTGAATTAGACGATCGCGTTGCCGAGAGTTTTGCCCAAGCAGCGATCGCGATCATGGAAAAAGGCGATCGCATCCCTAATCTGATTGCATCTCATGGACAAACAGTCTTTCATCGTCCGCCAGAATTTAGAGAGGAAGAGGACGGCAAAACTGAACTAGGTTATTCTGTTCAACTAGGTCGGGGAGCCGTGATTGCCGAATTAACAGGGCTTAAGACAATCAGCGATTTTCGGACGGCAGATATCGAGGCAGGAGGACAGGGCGCACCACTTGTGTCGATGGTGGATGCCTTGCTATTGACTGATCCGCATAAATATCGGGCTTGTCAAAACATTGGCGGGATCAGTAATGTTACCTATTTGCCACCTAGCTCAATGCCTAAACATCACGAGGTTTTTGGCTTTGATAATGGTGCTGGTAATGTGTTGCTTGATATGGCAGTCCAAAAATTATTTGGCGAACCCTTTGATCGTGATGGCGCGATCGCTCGACAAGGAGAGGCGGATTTAGTCTTAATTAATCAATGGCTAGAGCAAGAATTTTTTGTTACTGAACCACCAAAATCGACGGGACGCGAGTTATTTAGTCCAGCATATTTAGAGAAATGCTTGGCTGAATGTCACGATTTAAGTAATTACGACATTATGGCAACCCTTACCGAATTTACGGCAAGAGCGATATATAAAAGTTATAACGAATTTCTGCCCGTATTTCCCGATGAAGTGTTAATTAGCGGCGGCGGTAGTCACAATCGCTATTTGATAGAGCGTTTACAAGAATTGATGTACCCTACGGAAGTCATGAGTATCGATAAGTTGGGAATTAGTACTGATAGCAAAGAGGCGATCGCTTTTGCAGTGCTTGGATATTTGCGACTGAAAAAACGTAATGGCAATTTACCCAGTGTTACAGGCGCAATGAGATCGGTTTTACTCGGCAAAATTTTTCCATAAAAAAAGGGTGCGCTTAGCGCACCCTTTTTTTATGGATGGGAAGCTTTAAGCTTCTGCCCCTTCTTCATCACCAGTGACGATTTCTTCATCAACATAGGTTTCTACTTCTTCAGCCGAGATTTCATACTCGATTTCTTCAATATCACCATGACGACCTTCGTAGATGGCATCGGCAAGTTTGCCAACGATCAACTTGATTGAGCGAATTGCGTCATCATTTGCAGGAATCCCGATATCAACGCTATCGGGATCGCAGTTGGTATCAAGCAAAGACACGATGGGAATACGCAACTTTTGGCATTCTTGCACCGCGTTGTACTCGCGCTTGTGGTCAACGATGATCACGATATCGGGTGGCTTACGCATCAGCTTGATCCCACCAAGATACTTGCGGAGCTTTTCCATTTCGCGGCGCAGAGTGGAGGCTTCCTTCTTAGGTAAGCGATCCAATGCACCACTTTCATCGCGACGTTCGAGATCCTTGAGGCGATCGACACGGGTTTTGATCGTTGTCCAGTTGGTAAGCATTCCACCCAACCAGCGTTGGTTGATGTAGTAGCTACCACAACGGGCGGCTTCTTGAGCAATCAGACCAGCAGCTTGACGCTTGGTTCCGACGAACAATACTTTCTTACCTTGCTCAGAAGCTTGACGCAAATAGGCATAGGCTTCTTCGAGGTATTGCGCGGTTTGCACAAGGTCAATAATATGAACGCCATTGCGCTCGGTGAAGATGTAAGGCTCCATCTTGGGGTTCCAACGACGGGTTTGATGCCCGAAGTGAACGCCCGACTCTAGCAATTGGGCTAGGGTTACGACTCCCATTTAAATTTTCTCCTATGTTCGGGTTTGTCCTTGCGCCTGAGATGGAATCTAGTAGTTACCAATAGTCATTGGGCAACTCTAAACACCCGAAACCTCAAGCGTGTGTTTTTTAACAGCTTGTCTAGGATAACGCATATGTGGCTAGATAGCAAAATCGGCGATCGCCGATTTTCTCTACAATCAAAACAGGCGATCGCCCAATAACGTCGTCGGTAGTCCGCCAGATCTAAACCTTCAGATATCTTCAACTGAAACAGCAGGAGTCCCGCACTCTAACGGTACTCCGTTGAGTGACGGGAGGAATACGCGTGAGGCGTATCCGCCGAACAAACTATCTATAAACGTAGGCAGAATTTGTTCAATACATGATGTAATCGTACTATGAAACAAGTCCTGACAGTATCTACTTTCTTGTGTCACACTGAACTGAAAAACGCAATATGCCTAACTACTTACTGCGTGATCCCCTATTACGAGTGACAAACTTATGGGCATAATTACATTACAGCCTATTGAGACTTTGAGTAGTACAGAAATACTTTTGAAAACGGTGCTTCGCACCGTTTTCAAAAGTATTTCTGGGTTTTAGTTAAGCGCAAAGCGCTGTAAGACTAAATGATAACTTATAGGGATTTAAAATATGGCTATTTATTCGCAGGTAGAACATGCTTTAGTAAGTCTTGGATATCCCATTGATTTTGATTCTCGCTACCCTGTGAAGTTAATTGGATATATCCTCGTTGAAGGCTATACAAATGAAGTGATTCTAGAATTCCGAGAAGCAATTAATAGTGAATTAGGCAATTGCGAAGAGTTATTACAGGTTGAATGGTTAATGGATGATGGCGAGAGTTATCTATTTCTTGATAGAAGCACATTAGATGAGAGAGACGAATCTCCTGATGTATTTGAGAAAGAGAAAATTATTTTGAGAGACATTTTTGATCGCATTTCAAAAGAAATAGGACTTAGATAGTGAGGAGATGTAGCATAGAAAAAGCCCGCATCACATCGGATGCAAACAGTAATTTGAGGAGGATCTAAATCGTTTCTCGATTAGTGTGGCTCTTCATCAATTCTTTCGAGTGAAACAATTTGCAAATTCTTGCGGAGTGATTAGGGAATATGACTGATCGCATATTTCACTAAGTTGCTGCGATAACACCACCGACTGGGGCGGGGTGAGGTAAGTAGACTCTAGGACATCAGTTTGGTGATAGGCTTGGCGTAGGGGTGCGTCTAGCAAAATCGTACCTTTACCCATCACGATCGCGCGATCGGCGTAGTCGGACATCAGGTATAAATGATGGGTAATCACAATTACCGTTTTTCCCATTTGGTGCAACTGCCGACTAACTTCTAAAATCGAAGTAGAACCTTGATAATCTTGTCCCGTCGTCGGTTCATCAAAAATAATGATATCGGGATTCATTGCTAATAGCGCCGCAATCACAATTCGTCCGCGTTCTCCCTTCGGCAAGGATAAAGGATGAGCATGACGCTGTTCCCATAGCTGCATTGCCTTGAGACTTCGCTTAGTTTCTTGTTTAACGATTTCAGGTTTATAACCGAGAAAGGGTAAAGCAAAGGAAACTTCTTTTTCGACGCTGGTATTAAAAATTTGATTATCAGGGTTTTGAGCGAGATAACCGATGGATTGAGCAAGTTCACTGACGGATAGTTCCCTAGTATCGCGATCGCGTACTAATACCTTTCCCTCTGTGGGTTTTAGTAAATTAAGAAAATGCTTGACTAGGGTACTTTTACCCGCGCCATTCTGACCAATAATGACGATATATTCGCCTTCATGGATATCGAGAGAGAGATCGGTAAGCGCTTCTGTGCCATCATCGTAGGTATGTTTGAGATTTTTAACGGAGAGAATAGGAGGTTTATTAAGATTATTAGGATTTGGTAGGGCAAAAACTGGTGGTGCAAGAAGTTGAGACTGCGATCGCAGTGGCTCTAGATCCCGAATTGCTGACTCTAAAGTAACGGGAATATGCGGAATATTAATTCCCTTTTGTTGAATATGATTAAAGATTTGAGCAACTTCAGGAGAACGAAGTTGCTCTTGTTTCAATAGATCCACCTGTCCATAAATTTCCGCAGGAGTCCCAAGGGCAATTAATTTACCATCGGATAATAAGGCAATGCGATCGCAAAATTCCGCCATCTCTTCCGCCGCATGGGATGCCATTACGATCGCGACCCCAAGCTCTTCTTTTAAGGATCTGACGGTGGCAAAAACTTCTTGTGCGCCAATGGGATCAAGTTGAGAAGTGGGTTCATCGAGAATTAATAAATCAGGTTGCAGAGCAAGGGCGGCGGCGATCGCCAGTCTTTGTTTCTGCCCACCAGATAGCTCTTGGGGATTCTTTTTCTCAAAACCTTCGAGGCGCACTGATTTTAAAACTATAGGAATCCGTCGCAGAATTTCTTTACGGGGAACGCAGAGATTTTCGAGGGCAAAGGCAATCTCGTTTTCTACGGATGTTGCCGTAATTTGGACTTCAGGATCTTCAAAAACAATGCCCACATGACGCGCTAATTCACTGACGGGATGATCGAGGCTGTCTAAACCTGCGATCGCAATTTCACCAAAAAAGCGTCCCCCATAAAACTGCGGAACGATACCTGTCAGGGCTAGACATAGTGAGGTTTTACCTGCTCCCGTTGCGCCAATGATGCCTAAAAATTCTCCTTTGTTAATCGTGAGGGAAATATCCTTGAGTACACTCTCCTTAGAGTTGGGATAGATATAAGAAACCTTGTCTAATACGGCGATCGCTTCCATAGATAATCTTCTCAACTTGATTAAAACCTAAATCTAGAAAGTTGTCCCGCCCGCAATGCGGGCGGGACAACTTTCTAGATTTAGCTACTTACTAAGGGTCCATCGAAATAAAAAAGCCTTGCAAAGCAAGGCTTTTTTATTTCTGATTTAACTATTTTTTATGTAGTTACAGGCTGTTTGGCAAGAAACTTCTCAAGCTCAGTAATTGCTTCAGCATCTACCTTTTCCTGCATCGGACAGAACTTCGGTCCACACATCGAGCAGAACTCTGCGGTTTTATAAATATCCGCAGGTAATGTCTCATCATGATATTCCTTAGCCCGTTCAGGATCAAGAGACAATTCAAACTGCTTGTTCCAATCAAAGTTGTAACGTGCATTTGAAAGTTCATCATCTCTGTCTCTAGCATTAGGACGATGACGCGCAATATCCGCAGCATGGGCGGCGATTTTGTACGCAATCAAGCCATTACGCACATCTTCAGCATTAGGAAGTCCGAGGTGTTCCTTCGGCGTGACATAGCAAAGCATCGCCGTACCATACCAACCAGCCATCGCTGCACCGATCGCCGAAGTGATGTGGTCATAGCCAGGGGCAATATCCGTCACCAATGGTCCAAGCACATAGAAAGGAGCTTCCGAGCATTCTTCCATTTGCTTACGCACATTGAACTCGATCTGATCCATTGGTACATGTCCAGGACCTTCGACCATCACTTGAATATCATGTTCCCAAGCACGGCGAGTAAGCTGTCCAAGGGTTTTCAGTTCTGCAAGTTGCGCCGCATCAGATGCATCATGCAAGCATCCGGGGCGGAGTGAATCGCCTAAGCTGAAGGAAACATCATGCTTTTTGAAGATTTCAATAATGTCATTGAAATGGGTATAGAGAGGATTTTGCTTGTGATGATGCAACATCCATCGCGCTAGAATTCCACCACCACGCGACACGATCCCAGTCAGACGATTCTTGACTAAAGGAAGATGCTCGATCAAAATCCCTGCATGGATAGTTTGATAGTCCACACCTTGCTCAGCATGCTTCTCAATGATATGCAGAAAGTCATCAGGTGTGAGATTTTCCATTCTGCCATGCACACTTTCGAGGGCTTGGTAAATGGGAACAGTGCCGATGGGGACTGGAGAAGCGTTAATAATCGCAGTGCGAATTATATCCAAATCACCGCCACCTGTGGACAAGTCCATCACAGTATCTGCGCCATACTTCACCGATAGATGTAGTTTGGCAACTTCTTCATCAATATTAGAAGAGTTGGGAGATGCGCCAATGTTGGCATTAACTTTGCATCGGAACGCAATCCCAATTCCCATCGGCTCAAGATTTTTGTGATTCTTGTTGGCAGGAATGATCGCCCGACCACGAGCAACTTCATCACGCACCAATTCGACGGGAAGATTTTCACGCCATGCCACATACTGCATCTCCTCGGTGATGATGCCTTGACGGGCGCAATGCATTTGCGTGCCGCGATACTCTCCGCGCCTTGTGGGTGCAGAGTTAAGTTTTAGTCCAACTGTCATGTAAATTTCCTCAAATAGTTTGCTTTCCTACGCCGATGTCAATCGGTTCAGGTTCTAAGGATTTGCTCTCAGTCTGTTTTTCACAGACACTCCCAGCATGTTGAAATCATAGCATTGTCAAGCTAATGCTCTTGACAATCCTCAGCCTAAAGGCATGAGGATTCTTGGACTCAAAGAATGCCTGTAGGACTTGCCCTAGCATGGTCTTACTCAGTGATACCTAGTCTTGCAACTAGCTTCTCAAGCGTGAATTCCCGTATGCCCTACGGTACTTAATGTATTCTAATATAAAGCCGTCCTAGAAGGACAGGGTTTTAAACCCATTTTTCCGATAAAAATAATATGGTAAGGGACTTGCGACTTAATAAAGTACCAAATATAAAACCAGAATCGGTGAGGCGGCAAAGCCGCCCCACCGATTCTGGAAAATCTGGATGGGTATTTTATTTTCTCGCGAGTCCCTAAGTGGGAAATTCAGTGCTTTAGCGCTGAGAGGATGTCAAAGTTGGAAATAAGCCAACCTATAAAAATTAACTAATACTCCCTTCCCAGTGAATAATTAGGCGTGCGCGGCAAAGCCGCGCACGCCTAATTATTCACTTTGTAACGCCTATTCTTTGGGTGGGAAGGGAGTATTAGGTTGAAGGCTGTTTGTACCTTCAACCCATTGAGCTATTTACAATACTTAAAGCCACAGCCTCAGCCACCTTAATTCCATCAATTCCTGCTGAAAGAATGCCGCCTGCATAGCCTGCCCCTTCCCCCGCAGGAAATAATCCCTCGGTATTCAAACTTTGATAATTCTGATTACGCTTGATCCGAATTGGTGAAGAAGTGCGAGTTTCCACACCCGTAAGCATGGCATCATCCATCGCGAAACCCTTGATTTTTTTATTAAAAGCAGGAATTGCTTCACGGATAGCCGCGATCGCATAGTCAGGTAAGCTGTCACTGAGATCGCCCAAAAGCACATCTGGCGTATAGGAGGGATGGACAGTACCAAGGGCTTGGGATGGACGATGAGCAAGGAAATCGCCCACTAATTGAGCAGGGGCAGCATAGGTTCTACCACCAAGCTCAAAGGCGCGGGATTCTAGACGACGCTGAAAATCAATGCCAGCAAGGGGATGTTCTGGATAATCATCGGGCGTAATTCCGACTACAATTCCACTATTTGCATTGCGTTCATTGCGCGAATATTGACTCATGCCATTGGTGACGACCCTGCCCACTTCCGAGGTTGCCGCCACGACTAATCCGCCTGGACACATACAGAAACTATAAACAGAGCGTCCATTCTGGCAATGGTGAACCAGCTTATAGTCGGCAGCACCTAAGGTTTTATTTCCTGCATAGTCACCAAATCGGGCGCGATCGATCAGAGTTTGCGGATGTTCAATCCGAAATCCGATGGAAAAGGGTTTTGCTTCAATATATACACCGCGATCGTAAAGCATTTGAAAAGTGTCACGGGCGCTATGACCGACAGCGAGGACAATGTGATTACTGGCAATATATTCTCCATTGGCAAGAGTTACCCCTTTTACCTTTCCGTTTTGAATGTCAATATCTTCGACTCGACTCTGAAAACGAATTTCACCGCCGAGCGCTTCGATTCTGGCACGAAAATTCTGCACAATGCCCACCAGCTTAAGTGTGCCAATATGCGGCTTATTAATATAGAGAATTTCGGGCGAGGCTCCTGCGTTGACAAATTCAGTAATGACTTTGCGCCCATAATGTTGGGGATCTTTAACTTGGCTATAGAGTTTGCCATCGGAAAAAGTCCCTGCCCCACCTTCACCAAATTGGGCATTAGACTCAGGATTAAATTCGGCTCTTTTTTTCCAAAAATTAAAAGTGTCAGCCGTGCGATCGCGTACTGCTTTACCGCGTTCTAAAATAAGCGGACGAAATCCCATTTGCGCCAACATTAATCCTGCAAACATCCCTGCGGGTCCCATCCCAATCACGATGGGACGAGTTGCTAAAGTTGCTAAAGTTGCGGGAGCCTTTGCCACATAGTGATAGCTCATGTCTGGTGTGGTCAGCACATGGGGATCATTTTGAAAGCGATCGCTTAATTGCTTTTCTAACGATGTTGCAAGTTGAATATCAACTATGTAAACCAAGTAAATATCCGTCTTTTTTCGTGCATCATAACTACGTTTAAAAATGGAATAACTAATTAATTGATCAGGTTTAATTTGCAGCTTCTTGAGAATTGCTAATTTAAGGGCATCTTCAGAATGGTCTAAGGGGAGTTTAATTTCAGTTAGTCGCAACATATTTTTTTTACTGAGTTTCGGGTAGATGTGGCGCGTGCTTCGCACGCGCCACATCTACCCGAAACTCCTAATTAGATTTTGGTAACAGGTTTACTGATCGCTTCGGTTATCCGAAGCTTGTATTCTCAACAGTCGGGTAATATATACTTGTAGTCCAAAATCGGATTAAATATCACGTTTGGCGCAATTCTCCATTTTTAAATCCCCGTTTTAACTGCATTCAGTAGCTATGTTTAACCTAAAAAACCTGATTGGCGATCCTAACAAGCGTAAGCTCGACAAACTCCGTCCCGAAGTGGCTCTCATCAACTCCCTCGCCCCAGAGTTAGCGGCGCTGAGCGATCGCGAATTGCAAGCAAAAACAGGAGAGTTTAAACAGCGCCTCGAACAAGGGGAACCCCTAGATGACCTACTGCCCGAAGCCTTCGCCGTGGTGCGTGAAGCGGCGACTCGCGTTTTAGGATTGCGGCATTATGATGTGCAGATGCTCGGCGGGATGGTCTTGCATCGTGGTGAGATCGCGGAAATGAAAACTGGCGAAGGTAAAACCCTTGTGGCGACTTTGCCTAGCTACCTCAACGCCCTTTCAGGTAGAGGGGTGCATGTCGTTACGGTTAATGATTATCTCGCCCGTCGTGATGCCGAGTGGATGGGGCAAGTCCATCGCTTTTTGGGTATGTCTGTCGGCTTGATTCAAAACTCCATGGAGCCAATCGAGCGCCGCAAAAACTATGGCTGTGACATCACCTATGCTACTAACAGCGAACTAGGTTTTGATTATTTGCGCGACAACATGGCGACTAGCATCGAAGAAGTGGTGCAGCGTCCCTTTAATTTCTGCGTAATTGATGAAGTTGACTCGATCCTGATTGATGAAGCGCGGACACCTCTAATTATTTCGGGTATGGTCGAGCGCCCCACTGAAAAATATTTGGGCGCAGTGACGATCGCCGATCAATTGCAAAAGGAAACCCATTACGAAGTTGACGAAAAGCAGCGTAACGTAGTCATGACCGATGAAGGTTTTGAGCTTGCTGAAAAATTATTGGGTGTAACCGATCTATTTGACCAAGCCGATCCTTGGGCGCACTATGTATTTAATGCGCTTAAGGCAAAAGAATTATTCCTAAAAGATGTAAATTACATCGTCCGTGAGGGTGAAGTAACCATCGTTGATGAGTTTACAGGGCGGATTATGCCTGGTCGTCGTTGGAGTGATGGCTTACACCAAGCGATCGAAGCTAAGGAAGGCGTGCAGATTGAGAATGAAACCCAAACCCTTGCGACGATTACCTATCAAAATTTCTTCTTGATCTATCCTAAATTGGGCGGGATGACGGGTACTGCCAAAACCGAAGAAGCTGAACTTGGCAAAATTTATAATCTCGAAGTTACGACCATGCCTACCAACCAAAAAAGCGGTCGAGCAGATTGGTCGGATGTGGTTTATAAAACTGAATCTGCAAAATGGCGAGCCGTCGCTGAAGAATGCCGCGAAATGCATGAATCAGGTCGCCCCGTTTTGATCGGAACCACTAGCGTCGAGAAGTCTGAAGTACTAGCCCGTTTGTTGAGCGAAAAAGAGATTCCTCATAATCTTTTGAATGCAAAGCCTGAGAATGTGGAACGGGAAGCAGAAATTGTTGCCCAAGCAGGACGTAAAGGATCGATTACGATCGCCACTAATATGGCTGGGCGTGGTACAGACATTATCCTCGGTGGTAATGCTGACTATATGGCACGCTTGAAAGTGCGTGAAAACTTCATGCCCCAAATCGTTCGTCCTGAAAATGATGATGACTTCACCAATGAAGCTCAACGGATGTTTGGCGATCGCCCCCAAAAAGGACAAGGATTCGGCACGTTAGATAGCAAAAAGCAAAAAACTTGGAAGGTTTCCGATAGCCTCTATCCTTGTGAACTTTCTAAGGATGCTCAAACTTTGCTCAAAGAAGCCGTTGATTTTGCGGTGGATAAATTGGGTCGAATGAGCCAATCAGAACTAGAAGCTGAAGAACTGCTGGCGGTTGCCTCAGAAAAAGCGCCGACCGATGATCAAGTTGTCCAAAAATTGCGCGATGCTTTCATCTTGATCAAGCGTGAATATGAAGCCGTTACTGGTGCGGAACATCAGGAAGTAACTAAACTCGGTGGATTGCACGTCATCGGTACTGAGCGCCACGAATCTCGTCGCGTTGATAACCAATTGCGTGGTCGTTGCGGTCGTCAGGGAGACCCTGGCTCAACCAGATTTTTCCTCAGCCTCGAAGATAACCTGATGCGGATTTTTGCAGGCGATCGCGTGGCAGGCTTAATGAATGCCTTCCGTGTTGAAGAAGATATGCCGATCAGTTCAGGGATGCTGACTAGCGCTCTGGAAAATGCTCAGAAAAAAGTCGAAACCTACTATTACGACATTCGTAAACAGGTCTTTGAATACGATGAAGTGATGAATAATCAGCGTCGAGCGATCTACGCTGAGCGTCGTCGCGTACTCGAAGGCGAAAACCTACGCGATCGCGTAATTGAGTATGCTGAGCGCACGATGGATGATATCGTCAATGCCTACGTCAATCCTGAGCTACCGCCCGAAGAATGGAATCTGGTGGCGATGGTCAAAAAAGTCAGAGAATTTGTCAACCTGCTGCAAGACCTTGAGCCAGAGCAACTTGATGATATGTTCTTGCCTGAAATGCAAGCCTTTCTCCGTGAAGAAGTCCGTCGGGCTTACGAAATCAAAGAAGCACAGGTCGAAGCTTTGCAAGTTGGTTTGATGCGTCAAGCCGAACGTTTCTTTATTTTGCAGCGTATTGATTCTCTATGGCGCGACCATTTGCAAGCAATGGAAGCCTTGCGCGAATCCGTCGGGCTGCGTGGCTACGGTCAGAAAGATCCCTTGATCGAATACAAGAGCGAAGGTTACGAAATCTTCCTCGATATGATGACCCAAATCCGCCGCGATGTCGTTTACTCCCTCTTCGAGTTTGACCCTCGCCCTAAACAACAACCCGAAGCGATCGAAGTTGAGTTTGTTTAAAAAAAGGGAGCGCGTTGCGCTCCCTTTTCTAAGGCAAATAGGACTTACGCAGAAGTTGCTGAGACCCTCACCCCTAGCCCCTCTCCCAAAAAGGGAGAGGGGAACAAGAAATTTTCTCCCCTTCTCCCGTGCTAGGAGAAGGGGTTGGGGGATGAGGGCAATTTAGATTTTGCGTAAGTCCTAACACAAAAAAAAAGGAGCGCGTTGCACTCCTTTTTTTTTGTGTTATTTGCCCATTGCTTTGACTAAGAAAATCCCACCAAAATAGAGGAGTCCAACCGCACCCGCCAGTAAACTTTGGGTCATCGGATCGGTTGAAGGAGTGAGGACTGCGCCAAGGATCACTGCACCCAGCACAACATAGCGCCAACCCGCCAGCATCCTCGCGGAATTAACGATACCTGTCATCGCTAATAAGGCTTGAATGACGGGGATTTGAAAGGCTAAGCCCGTGCTAAACAGCAGCAACAACACAAACTCAAAATAGCGATCGATTGACCAAAACTGCTCAACCACATCGCCACCATAACTAATAAAAAAGTTAAGGGCGGCAGGAATTAGCAATTCGTAAGCAAAAACAATACCTAGAACAAACAAGATGCTAGAGCCAAACACAATCGGCGCGATCGCCCGTTTTTCTTTCTTAGTTAGTCCGGGTAAGATAAAGCGAACGATTTGGTACAAAATCGCAGGACTAGACAACAGCAATCCACTGTAGCCAGCGACTTTAATTGATACAAAGAAATATTCCCCAGGGGCAAGCTGCAAAAACTTTACACCCTGTGCAGGTATTTCTAATAGAGCCACAATTTTATTAACAAACACAAAACAAAAGGCTATACCAACGAAAACGGCGATCAACGCATAAAAAACCCGCGATCGCAATTCTTCAAGATGATCAAACAGAGACATCTCCACATCTTCGATCGCCTCAAGGTCATCGAGATCATCAGGCTCATCATCAACGACTGATTGATCAGCGATCGCGATCGCTGACTCATTTACATCCTCAAGGGTTGTTGTCGCAAAATCCTTTGGTTGTTCTGCTTCACTTACCGTCTCTAGCATAGTGTCATTACTAAAATCTACTTATCGATCGCTTAACCTGATTGCTTAACAAACTATCAAATCATCGAAGTCTTACGCATACTATAGCAACCAAAAGGGGGGTTAGAGGCGTAACTCCAAATTGTGACTCTAAATAAATTAGCAATTTTTATAACGCAGGGAATCCACGCCATAAAAATCACTTCTTTATTAATTTTCTGACATTTGGCGGTAATTATTCAACAGAAATGTTAGTTTTAATGAAGTTTAAATAATGGGTTTGGCTGACCCTAAAGATGTCTTGTTGCAGTCCATCATCTAAAGTCCTTATGGAGGTTAAAATGGCTTCGTTGAAAATTTTGGGATTATTGGCGATCGCAGGTAGCGTATTTTCTATAAATGTGGAAAATCTCAACGCTCAAGTAACAATTGGTAGCGGACAATCTAGCAAACTATCACCTGCTCAGCAAATACTATTGGAGATGCAACAAACTAATGCAACTAACATCGGTGGTGGCAGTATGCAGTTGCTCAGGTTCACTGACAAAAATGTCTCGTTTGCGCCTTTAGAAGGATTAGATCGGCTTTTCAATTGGCAGATATCCGAGGATACTGGGATTACCAGTGAGAAAACCATAGGCGATCGCGTTGAGAAGTTCAAGTTAGCGCAACGTCGGCAAATAGTTTCTGACAGTCAGATGTTTGAAGCCATGAATCGTATGTATCGACTGAATCGTAAGGATTGAACATTTATTAAAACCGAAAACTGTCGGGACGAGCTTCGCTGACTTCAACAATTTTCGGTGTTAATTGCAAAGTAATGAGATTTAATGCAATTTGATGCAATATTTTAGTTCGCGATCGCCTATTTCCTTTATGTCTGCACCATGTCCTATGTGCAGACATGGGATGATCGTGGAAATGCCGATGATGGAATCACTGGGTTGCAATTTTTGTAGTCATATTTTCGTAATCGAAAAAGAGCCAAACTCAATGCGACAGGTGATGAGAATGGCAGATACCATATCGACATTGCGTTGGGTTTGGAATGGGAAATGCTGGGAAAATGCCAATGAAGTTCAGGTATATACGGGGCGATGGTTATTGATACTGGGAATCTTATTAGTATTGCTACCTACCGCGATCGTCTCACTTGCTGTTTATCTTTTCCCAACTGAACCTGATGTTCCCTTAGCATGGTTTCCCAAATTTTGGGCGATCGCCACATTTTGCGGTCACTTGCTTGTGTTGTTATCCATTGTGCTGGACTATAGCAAGTTCCCCATTTCTGCTTACTGGCGAAATTTTATACGGACTATTCAGAATCGTTCATAAATAAACGCATTGCCATAATTGCAAATAAACCCGCCGCGATCGCTTTGAGTAATCTGGTAGGTAAAAATATGGAAATGCGATCGCCGAGAAATACACCGACAGCACTTGCCAGCAATAAAGCCGCCGCCGAACCGATAAATACAAATCTTGGTGCTGATGAACTACCGCTTAAGCTCATGGTTGCCAATTGGCTCTTGTCGCCTAATTCGGACAAAAAAATTGTACTAAAGCTGAGAAATAATAATTGCCAGTCCATCTTGTTTACTCACTAATTGTAATTAAGCCTCAGTAGCGTGGCGAATCCACGCTACTGAAAATCTAGTTCTGTTGTGTTAAGCGATCGCATCCCACAATAAGCTAATCGATAGAATCAAAAAACTTAGTCCTGCTAAGGTGTTTAACAAGCTAGGGGATAAGGTCTTGGCGAGCCATTTACCAGCAATTACCCCTAATAAGCTGGTGGAGACTAAAGCGATCGCCGCACTGATAAATACAATCCAAGGCTGATGCGATTGAGCCGCAATCATCAAAGTAGTTAACTGGGTTTTGTCACCAAGTTCTGCTAAAAAAACTGTAATAAATGTTGTACTTATAATTTGCCAATGCTCGGATTTGAGTTGAGAATTTGGTTGTGTCATCGATGGCAATTGGCTGGGGGATGGGGGTTTAGGGCTAGATTCAGATCTTAGTGACATCACTTACTTTAAAGTTTGAAAGGCAAAGGATTTCATAATCGTTTCATAGTTTATACTATAAATCCTCTACCAAGTCTTGAAAATTACTGTCCCACGGAAATTTTTAAAAGCGCTGCGGGGCAGCGCTTTCAAAAATTTCCGTAAACTTCACTTGATGGGGAAACGCTATATGTAAACAAAAGTAAAGTATTGTAAAGGGGGTCAAACATAAATACCTTACTTTTTAAGATTCAAAACTAAGATGCAAAACAAAGTTGTTGTCGTCGTCGGTGCAACAGGTGGCATTGGTTCAGCGCTTGTGCCGAAATTAGCAGAAGCAGGGGCGAAGTTAGTTCTTGTAGCGCGAGATATCCATAAATTAGAGGAACTCGTTAACAATCTCGAAGATGATTATGATGCTGAGGCGATCGCAATTCCGACAGATATTACTAAATATGCTCAAGTTGAAGGAATGGTACAACAGGCGATCGCTAAATTTGGACAGATTGATGTGTTGGTTAATGCCGCAGGTGCAGGTATTCTCAAACAATTCAATCGCATTGAACCACAGGAACTTGATTATCTGCTCGACCTCAATCTCAAGGGAAATTTTTATACGAGTCAGTTAGTTGCCAATGTGATGAAGGATCGCAAGATCGGGCATATCTGTAATGTGATTGGTATTTTGGGCAAACATCCGATGGCAATGGCGGCGGCTTACTGTGCTTCTAAATTTGGAGCCGTTGGGTTTAGCAAATGTATGGCGGATGAATTGCGCCGCTTTGGAATTAAGATGACGCTCTTTTACTTTGGGGGAATTGACTCACCATTCTGGGATAACGTCAGTCTCAAAGTCGATCGCAGCAAAATGTTGACGACCGAAACTGCGGCAAATGCGATTATGTTTGCCCTCTCCGCCGATCCGCAAGCTATACCGATGGAAATCAACATTCAACCTGAAAGTCATTTATTTTTTTAAAAATTCAAAAAAGAGTCGGTGCTAAGCACCGAATCTTTTTTTATGCAGATGATTTTTGTTGCAAATTAATGAGAAGTATTTCTGTCTCACCCAAATCGCGTTTAATTATAGACAGCCACTTTTTTCACGGGAAATAGTCCTACATGAAGTTTGGAGAGAAATATGCAAAAGCGACATCTATATATATTGTCTGTATTCGTAGCGATCGCCTCCTGTGGTGCTGCGCTCAAAGCCGCAGAAATATTTCAATCACGCACCGTCAAAATACCTAGTCCTGCGGAAATATCAAAACTGGCGGACTCCTTCAGCGCCCAAGAGATTTCCCAACTAGAAATTGATGATGTTCTACGCGATCGCCTCCGCTTCGATCCACAGTGGCAGGAAATTGCCCAAGCCGTTCGCCAAGATATTATTGTTGCCAAATGGGGAAAAGATCCTGTCGTCAATCCTGTCTGGAAAAAGTATGGAGCTAAGGCATATCCATTGCTAAGCTATTATGCGCGATCGCGTGAGGAAACTAGACAGAAGTATGGCATTGAAGGTATTCGCAATCTCGGTAAACCCTACACAACCATCTGGCTGCGTGGACAAATTCAACGGCGTTTGACCTATCCCAGTTTCTACGAAGTCGCTCCCTATGTTTCCGAGGATAAACAAAAGGACTGGGAGAAAGATTTCGGCTTAGATGATCCTCAAGTCCGCAAGGAGTTAATCAGTCTTGCCAAAGCTAATCTTGAACCGAAAAACTCTCCTCAATACTATGGTCAATTCAATTTGGAGTTTTTGACTCGCCTGCTAGGCTATGAAGCGGTATATGGTAAATCTTCCTATGAAAAAGATAAAAACTTCGCAGGTTTATCGGAATGGGTGAACTATGAGCAGTTAGCCAAACCGACAGATAGCCAAATTAAAGCTGCGATCGACCTCTATCAAAAATTGTCGAGTGATGCTCAGGAATATATTTTAGTTGAGCGTCTGGGAGCAATCAAAGCAGGAGAGATTACTCCCTTTGGTCGTGCCTTCTTCCGTTCTTTGATTAATAAACCAGATTCTAATGATCGCCATTCTAACGATCGCATCTGGGCGATCGCTGAACTAGATCGACATGGCGATGCTCAAGGGACAGAACTCCTTCAAAATATTTTGAATAAAGATCTATCCCAGCTTCATTCCCTCTCCAAGATCGTTAGTTATGAGAATTTCGCGAGTAAAGGCGACTATGCCTATTACTTGCTGTTAGGGATGGTCACAAAATATCCGCAGTCCAAATTTGCGATCGCCTGTCGTGAGTATGGAGATTTAACAGGACGCTCCTATTTTGACGGCGAAGAACGTCCGCAAGCGATCCTCACCCGCAATGCTAACCGCAGCGAGAAAGAACGCCTCAACGCATGGCAGGACTGGCTCAAGAAATATCCTGATCATTCTGGAGCCGATGACGCGAACTATTTTCTCGCCCTTAGTCTCCAAGATAATAATGACATCGTGGGAGCGATGCGACTCTGGATCAAAATCATGGCGCAACCCATGGGCGATCGCGATGCCCTCTATCTCGCTTTCCCCCATGTGCGAACTCTCCTTGATGTCGGATTATCGATCGAACAAATGCAAACTCTCTTGCAAGAATCAGATAATCAACCCTTCTCCCCACTCCTAAAGTATGCGATCGCCATTCAATATGCGCGATCGCACAATTATGCGAAAGCATTAGAGATTACTGCTAACTTAAATTTAGATGCAATTCCTGACCGCATCCTCTCAGATTACTACTATCCTCAGGGTCGCTGGTGGCGTGAGGATAATCGGGTGGTCGATTTCAAGAAAGAAGCGCAATCATTACTGAGTGAACAAAAACTACGCTGGCAAAAACTGCGCCAATGGCAAATCGAGAATACTCCTGAATCTCGCTATCAAATCGCCTCCGATTGGGCAGGAATCGGTGGATGGAAAAATGGCTATCTACCAATCTGGGATGGATTCCGAGCCTATCGCATTCCCACAGACTGGAACTGTCGAGCATGGTGGGTATGTGATGAATCTAAACGCAGTAGCGCGGAGATTTTGGCTAAATATCAAGGTGGCAGTCAAAATGCGATCGCCCTTTCCCTCTATCAAGATTTACTCGAAGACAAAAATCTCTCTCCTGCCCTCCGCGAAAAATCTTTATATATGGTTGCTATGACCCTACTTAACCAGTGGGAAAACCACACTTTCGCCGAAACCCAACGTATCCATCCCCTCGCAGGATTGACGGCCAGTGGACAATATCGCCAAGTCAGCAGTAGCAGACGCAGCTATTCTTACCAAGACTATGAACAGCGCGAAAAGAGTATGCTATCTGACTATCAAAGACGAATTGATGGGCTTATTACTGAATTACAGGTAAAGTTCCCTCAAAGTCAATATATCGATGATTTGCTATTTTCGAGTTTCTTTCTCAGTGAGCAAACCAGCTATTTACAAAGATTGCTGGAGCGATATCCCCAAAGCGATCGCGCTCCTGAAGCTAAATTCCTGATCAATCTCAAAAAAGGATAGTGCTAAATAGGTATGGATGGGCGGCGCTTCGCGCCGCCCATCCTCATCATATAATTTAGGACTACCCAAAAAAGAGTTGTCATAGTTGGATTTGGCAGAATTGCCTAGGGGAGAAAGAGGAGAGATTGGTGCTGCTCTCTCTCCCTTAAAAAAAGTAATGGTGAGAATTCTTTCTAAACTATTGCGAGTTCTCTCAAAACGTGATAGAACGGAATGATGAGTTTATTCCATCATAAGCAAAAGTATGAGGAAAAAAACTAATCAAAACAATCAATCACTATTATTTCTTTGGTTCCCATAATATGAGTATAGATCTACCTGTAAATTTACAGCCAGACGGCTTTGGTGCGTCTTTACAAGCGCTGCAATCCCATTTGCAAGGATTCCTCTCGGAATATGAAGATAAAGTCGCTCAAGCTCGCACTCAACTCGCTCACGTTGAAGCCCTCTTAGGAAGCTTACCTGCTGAGACTCCTAAGGTTAGAGGTAAAAAGAAAGAAGTCATAGCTGCTCCTGCTCCTGCTCCTGCTCCTACTCCTGCTCCTGCTCCTGCTCCTGTCTCTGTTTTGCCTGTAATTGTTGAAGTTCCACCAACTCCTACCAAAGGTCGCAAACCTAAGGCGATCGCTATGCCTGAAGCAGATCCTGTCGCTACACCTGCTGCTAAAGGAAGAGGAAGAGGACATCGGCGTGGTTCTTTGACAATGCGTCCCGCCTACGAGGGTCTGACCCTAACAGAAGCGATCGAAAAGATTTTGAATGAAAGACAAGGTCAAGCTGTTAATGCTGATGATGTAGTCAATATTCTTTACGGCGATCTTCCTGAGACTGTGTTTAGAGTTGCCAAAGAGCGTGTCACCAAAAATCTTTCCAAGGGCAAAGGCGAAAATAGATGGAAGCGGGTTCCTACCCAACTTGGATACTACACCCTGTCTCTTGAAAGTCTGAAAACAGTTCCAACCTCGACCATCAAGAGAGGTCGCGCTGCTAAAGCTGTTACTACGCCTAAGGCTCCTAAAGCAACCCCTAAAGTGGCTAAGGTTCCTAGAATAGCCAAGGCTCCTAAAGTGGCTAAGGCTCCTAAAGTAGCTAAGGCTCCTAAAGTGGCTAAGGCTCCTAAGGTTACAGCAAAAGCCGCGACAATCGCATCAGATGTATCTCCTAAAGCATCGAAAAAGTCTGAGCCAGTTGTTTCCAAATCTGCCCCTAAAAAGTCTGGTCGTTTGAGTTCTTTGGCTTTCCGTCCTCTCTATCAGGGCAATACTTTAACCGATGCGATCGAGAAGGTTTTACAAGAACGCAAGGGTGAATTTGTCAATGCTGATAGTGTTGTAAAAGCTCTGTATGGCGATCTTTCCGTTGAGAATTTCCGTCAAGCTAAGGATCGTGTTACCAAAAACTTGTCAAAGGGCAAACTAGATGGTAAGTGGGAAAGAGTTCCTAATCAGCTAGGTTATTACACCTTGTCTATGTCTGCGGTGAAGGCATAAATTTAAGATGAGTTGCGCCGCAACTCGTATTAACAACACAAGTAAAAAATAAAGGCTCGCGTTGCGAGCCTTTATTTTTTACTTGTGTTGTGCGTATTGATGCTTTAGAATATCCAACGGGAGAGATGGCAGAGTGGTCGAATGCGTTCGACTTGAAATCGAATGTTGTGAAAGCAACCGAGGGTTCGAATCCCTCTCTCTCCGTAAATAAAAAAAGCTACCTTGCGGTAGCTTTTTTTATTTACGGAGTACCGCGCTCTGCGCGGTACTCCGTAAATATTTAGTCATTTTCGATCGCCTGTTTCACCATTACCTTATCTTCAGCAAGCGGTAATAACACTGCTGACTCTTGGGCGGATTGTAGGTTGGGATGGCTAGGGTGTGACTCTTGAGACTTGCGGGAATTACGCCAAGTGATGAATTTGGGTTTAAGCCAACGGAATATTGGTGGAACGCCAAACCACAGTAACACTGCACTTAAAATGATGGAGCTAATTTTGACTACTCCCGCCACTAGCGTTTCGAGGGGGATTAAAGTGCCAGCATAATAGGCAACACCTGTGGTGACTGTCCCCCACACTAAAGCGCCTGTGGCATTAAAAAACAGAAATCTGGAGTAGGACATTCCCGATAGTCCTGCCATTGGACCTGCAAAAATTCGCAATATGGCAATAAAACGACCGAAGAAAACGGCGCGATCGGCACTGCCACGAAATTTTTCACGGGCGATCGCGATTTCATCGGTGGGCATCCGAAATAGTTTGCCAATTTTCTCTAAGGCTGGCAAACCTCCCCAACGTCCGAGCCAATAGCCCGCACTATCTCCTAAAATTGCACCTGCGACCGTACAGATTAAAACCAATGGATAGCGCAATTCACCATTACCCGACAGGAAACCGCCTACTAGCGTAATCGTTTCTCCAGGTAATGGGATGCCAGCATTCTCAAGCATGATGCCCAAGAAGACGATCCAGTATCCGTACTGTTGCGTCCATTCTTGAATAATTTCTAGCGAAAAAAACTCAAAATGCATGAGTTATAACTCAAAGTCTAGTGGGCTAAAGTTGTTTGTGAAAAATTGTTACTTTTTGTATCATTATAGGCGCTTGTCAGACAAAAAGCAGACCTACAAGTAAGCCCTTAGACTGGATTTTCAGCTAGAGCAGTTAAAGATACTACTAACTATAGATTAATCGAGATGGCATTCACAGGACAAGCCGTAATACATTGTTCGCAAACCACGCAGCGCGATCGCGTGAAGATGAGTTGAAAACTCTTGGGATCAAGGGTAAGTGCCTCGGTGGGGCATACGCCTGTACATAAGCCACAGTCCACACAGGCGGTATCGTCAATTACAATTTCGCGTCCATGTAATGAAACCTCAATATCTTGCGATCGCATCCATTCGATCGCCTCTTCCAGTTGGTCAATGTCCCCTGATAGCTCTAACACCATTTTGCCGACTTTATTGGGGGCAACTTGAGCGCGGATAATATTGGCGGCAATATTAAAATCCTTGGCAAGCCGATAGGTGAGGGGAATGTTGATCGTCCGTTTCGGGAAGGTAAGATTAACTCTTTTTTTCATAATTTGGTGTTTTTTGGTAGTTCTTGACCTAATCAATCAGCATCAATAATTATCGCAGTTTTCTTGGCGATATACAGACAAGGGGCTTAAGCCCCTTGTTTATGAGCTACCGTGTACACACAAGTCTCTCTATCTACGTTTCAGGGTTTAGATCCCCCCAGCCCCCCTCAAAAAGGGGGGGAGAATAAATTAAATTTTCTTCTTCCCCCTTTTTAAGGGGGATTGAGGGGGGATCATTAGTAACTCGCGCTATAGCTGGCAACTTGTGTGTACACAGTAGTGTTTATGAGAGAGGCGGCGCTTCGTGCCGCCCCTCTATTTGAGAAATAAATAGTCAAACAGGACAAAAGCTGGTAAACTCACGAAGACTTTTTTGGTTGCTGAAATTGACTAGCAGATAGAGATATGGGCAAAATATTTATTTCCGCAGGTCATAGTGTTTTTGAAGGTTCGTTTCGCGATCTCAGTGAAGGAGTGGGTGGAACGAGCGAAATTGCTGAGTTGGTGGCAACCAGAGATTTATTAATCGCGGAATTGCGATCGCGGGGAATTGCGATCGCTGTACCTAGTGATGATTTGAATTTAGATGAGACGATCGCATGGATTAACTCACGCGCAACCAGTCAAGATATCGCTCTGTCGCTCAATCTCGATACAGTTACTTCCCCAGAACTTCGGGGGGCAACATCCTATTACATCGCCAATAACGCGATTCGCAAACGTCAAGCGGAAATTATCACTAATGCTTTAACGAAGCGTGTCCCCGAAATCACCAATCGCGGCGCAAAGGCGGATACAGTGGCAAGCATTGGTAGTCTAAGTTTCTGTCGTCAAATTGCCATTCCTTCGATTTTGTTGGAATTAGTCTTTGCCAATAGTTCACAGGATCGCTTGTTGATGCAAACAAGACGGCGGGACTATGCGATCGGACTTGCCGATGGTTTGCAAGCATGGATCAATGAAACGGCAACGACCATTCCTGTATATAAGCCCGCAAATCGTGTTACCACTGCCAAGCCCATTACCTATCCAGAGATTAATATCAATCTCAATGGACAGAGCTATGAAGAAAAAGGGATTTTGGTTTCGGGAAATGTTTTAGTTCCCGCCGATTTAGTCGATCGCCTCGGTTTTGCTCTGCATCAAATTCCTTTAAATTGCCGTTTGCGTTATCAAAGTATTGTCTATGTACAGGCGATCGCCCTGCGTGATTTGAATACCTCCATATCTTGGGATAGCACTACCCGCACTCTGTATCTGAAAACGATTTTTAAAGTTTTTACGGGGCAAATCGATCAGATTATGGGAGTGGGCAACGCTTCAGCAGTCCAGTTGTTGATGTTTCTCAAAAACAATAACGAGAATGCCCTCACCAACTATGGCGATTTACCTCATATATATCGTGAAGAAGCAGAAATCGAAGGTGTAAATCATGATGTTGCTTTTTGTCAAATGTGTATCGAGACAGGATTTCTCAGATTTGGCAAAGATATAGAAGCAGAGCAAAATAACTTTGCCAGTCTCGGAGCAGCCGCTAGTTCTCCAACCAAATCCTCAGGAGCAAGCTTTTCCGATCAACGTACTGGTGTAAGGGCGCATATCCAACATCTCAAAGCCTATGCGAGTAATGCGCCGTTATTTCAGCCCGTAGCTGCGCCGCGATTCCATTTAGTGGCGCGAGGTGTTGCCCCAGTCTTAAGTCAACTCACAGGACGCTGGGCGATCGATCCTCTCTACGATCACAAAATCCTCGCCCTCATCCGCCGCCTTTACGAATCCGCAGGTATTTTTTGATTTTTTGCGGAGGCGATCGCCTCAATTAGCGCTTTAGTTTCGGCTGCACCTTCCGATTTTTTGAATTGCCAAGGGTAGGGAATTTTGCCGCTTAGTAACATCCGAATCCCAACGGGGAAAATACTCAGCAATGCTTTTAAATCTTTCAAATCATCGCTGACCAGTCGCACTGCAAATTTGCTTTCATCAATCCAGCCATCTTCCTTTACTAAATCCAGCAAAGTATGGCGATGACGCTGTGGCATGGTTTCTGGTAAATCTCGATTAGCCAGAATCTCATGTTTGATTTGGGAAATCCGATCTAGGGGTTGCACTTCCACTGGACAGACTTCGTTGCAGTTATAGCAGCGCGTGCAGTCCCAGACAAAACCCGACTCATTATACTTTTCGACCCGTTCGATCATGCGATCGTCACGATTGTCTGCCATGACGCGATAGGCTTTGGCTAAGGCGTGAGGACCCACAAAGCGATCGCTTACAGCCGCAGTATTACATTCGGAATAGCAGGAACCGCAAAGAATACAATTAGCTGCTGCTTGAAGTTTGGCGCGTTGTTCAGGAGTTTGCAGATATTCAGTTTTGCTAATTTGCCGCGATGCGGTGGAGACATAGGGATCGACTTTTTGAAGGTTGTCCCAAAATTTGGTCATGTCCACAATTAAGTCCTTAATTACAGGCAGATTTTGCATCGGTTCAATCACCAATTCCGTATCATGCTCTCCCATCACTTCACTAACGTGCTTCTGACAAGCTAAGCCCGATCGCCCATTAATTCGCATCGCACAGGAACCACAGATTGCATTGCGACAGTTGCGCCGAAAACCAATGGAGCCATCCTGTTCACTTTGAATCCTGATCAATACATCTAATACTGTGGTGCGGGTTGGATCGGCTTCAATTTGAAAGGTTTGATAGGTGGATTCGCTAGTGCGCGATGTTTGGCGGCGCAGTTTGACGGTAATATTCATAGTTGACTTTCGCGATCGGACTTTCGGCATTAAGTTTAACTTTAACTCAATCTTTGGTGGATGGTGCGATTACCTACAGCAATTGCCCATGCTGATAAGTTGATCAGGGCTTGCCCCAAAAATAAAAAGGTTATTATCATAGATATTTCTAATTACATCAATTAACTATGAAACACATTAAAATTGTAGTGGAAAAGCATCCAGAGGGTTATGTGGCTTATCCTCTGGGTATTCAAGGGGTTGTAGTTGGTGAGGGAGATTCCTATGAAGAGGCTCTCATTGATGTGCGATCGGCGATCTTGTTTCATGTTCAAACTTTTGGGCGATCGGTTTTAGAGTCTGAGTCTTCGGTGCTTGAAGCTCTCGTGGCTGAGGCGAGTGTGTAATTGCTAAGTTTCCTGTTGATACGCCTAAATCGAAGGTAATTAAGGTGCTTAAGGGTTTCGGATTTTCGATAGTACGAGAGAAGGAGCATATCTCGATGGTCAGACAAAATGCTGATGGAACAACGACTCCTCTAACTATGCCAAATCATAATCTGATTAAGGGTTCTACGCTTTTTTTAGTTGATATTCTGGTAGATCGTGGTTTAGATAAATTTGTTGATATAGTTCAAGATTCATGATTTTTTCTCCTTGTATGGTTTCAGGGTAAAAAGTGATTTCGCCAATAACTAGAAAAAATAGCCTAGTATTCAAAGTTTTTTTGTTATAGTGAGACAACTCAAGGCTTTAGCTAAACTTAAATATATGCTTACAACCTTTACTGCAAATTATACAAAGATTGACTCAGGTTACATGGGGCAGCTCATTGAATGGCAAGAGGTAATAACTGAGGGTGAAACTCTCGAACTTTGTCGTGAATCTTTGCAAGATGCTTTACAGGAAATGATTGCTGCATATAAGCAACAAAACAAAGAGATTCCTTCTAGTAAATCCTTAATTGAGCAGATTCCTGTGGAAGTTTAGTTATGTCAGTTAAACGCAGTGATCTGGTGAAATATTTTGAAGAAAACGGGTTTTACTTGCTTAGGGAAGGTGGGAACCATTCTATTTACACCAACAATATCAAAACAATTGATCGGGCATGAGGATAAATTCATCAAGTTCCACGTTAGGGAAATGCTGCGGAATTTGTTGCCAAATCGCAGAAACAATCTGACCAGTAACATTTAGCTGCATTTCTCCATTATTCACTGTCCCAAGTAGATGCTGTCTTTGAAAGGTACAGGTAGTTACGAAATAAGTAGGGGTAGAACATTTGCGCCACAATTTATAAACTATCACCAAAATCTCTATACGCAAATGCTCTACCCTCTTCGCTGTTACCGATCGCCTATCCCTGCGGTTTGGGGATTGTTGGTGATTTGCGAAGGTTTAGGGCAGAGCATTACCGATTTAAATGGATCTTAGAATTTATAAATTGTGACGGTAATGCTCTGCCCCTACAGGATTTTGTTGTTTTGAAATCACTCAAAATATATTGAATTTATAGATTCATGGCATTGATCAATTAGTCTGGGATAGATGCTGAAACGCCCATTGCATGACGACCAAAAAGACGAAAATAAGTTGATCACGATTTACAGCAATTGTCGATCAAACGAGCCACAAGAAAAATTTTGAAAGGGTTGCGAAGCAACCCTTTCAAAATTTTTCTTGGTTTGGATTTGAGCGCAAAGCGCTGTAAAATGAGAATCTGATGAAATTATGTTTGTGTGTCTAGCTTATCTAGAATGTGTAAACCTGCTTGGACATCACCCCTCGATGCCATAACTTTAAACCTGTTGTAGGCATCAAATTCAGCAATAACAATAGTTGACATTTCTTCCATGAGTTTATTGATGCTAATTCCTCGTGACTGAGCTAGTTCTTTTAATCTTGTATGTTTATCATCGGGGAGTCGAATTGTTAAAGTTGCCATAATTGTTATCTCCTAATAATTTGTTCTGGCTTGAGAATGGATAAACGAGGAAAGATGAGATCACTGTTTAAGAAGTCTTTGATATTTTTTGTGGCTATTATCTGAGCATTACCTGCGATCGCTAGTTCTATTAAATGGTTATCTGCTTCATCTCGTAAATTAGGTCTCCATAAATAATAAATATCAATCCATTGGCAGACACTCATAAAAGCATCAAGCAAGGTGAAAATTTCCTGTTTTGTCAAAGTACATTGAGTAATGATTTCTTCGCGGAGAACTACTGATTCATATTCTAAAAACAAGTTATTTCCCATCAGTGGTTGATATTTTCCTTGAAGGCAGAGCCTAATCAATTCTCGACTTGCTCCAGTGGAGCCTATTAGAGCGCTGATTAAAACGCTAGTATCAATGACAATTCGGGATTTCATGCCAAAATGATAGCATATGTGATGTCATATGTTGTACGCGATCGCTCTTGTCAGCCAAACTGTAGTTACAGATAGTTAGAGATCGCCCAGTCCAGTGATTTCGCCAATAACTAGAAAAATAGACAATATCCAAATATGTTTTTGTTATAGTGAGACAGATCAAGGCTTTAGTTAAACTCAAATATATGCTTACGAATTGAGGTAACAAAATGGAAAATCAATTAATCGTAAGAGATCCTGAGATCCTCTCTGGAATACCTGTATTTAAGGGAACTAGAGTTCCTGTAAAGAATTTGGTTGATTATCTTGAAGCAGGAGACTCGCTGGAAGAATTTTTAGATGACTTCCCAACTGTGCAGAAAGAAAAAGTGGTGAAGTTTTTAAATCTATCAATCAAATATTATTTGGCACATGATTATGAAAGTGCTGCTTGATGAGTGCTTGCCAAAAAATTTGTCCTAAATTCGTAAATTTTCTTCATAGGTTTGAAAATCTACAGGGGCAATAATCTCAATATCCTCAAATCTGGCGATCGCCAACAAATCTTTATCTCCCGTAACGATACATTGAGCTTTACCCGCTAAAGCTGTTGCCAAAATCCAATCATCATCAATATCTCGACATACTTGCTGCTCTAATTGAGATGGGATAACTATTTCCATCTTTGAACGAAATATTGATAAAGTTTCATTTATATCTTCTGTCTCATACTTGAATTTCTTTTGGAGCTTTTCTGCTAGTTCATCCAGTATAAATTTAGAGCAAATAATCTCATGGACTTTGAGAGAATGTTCTACAAGTGCATAACATTTGCCTCTAGAGATCAGTGAAGCTATTAAAACATTCGTATCAAGAACTATTCTCATGACACCATTTCAAAGATATCTTCGTCAGTAAAGCCGCCTTGTAGGTCAGCTTTTTTGAGCATTTTTTCTCGTAATGTTTGCAATCTACGCACTAACAGATACTCACGAACTGCGCGTTCGATGAGTTCAAGGGATGAGATTGCTTCAATTTGCGATCGCGCTTCGAGTGAATCTCTGATATCGGCTGGTAAGTTTAGAGTGATGGCTTCTTGCATAGAAGTTAAAAGTATTGGTTGTCTTTTATTTTAGCAAAAATTAATTTTATTCATAAATGTAGATACAGTTATGCAACACCGTAGTTGGTGTAGGGGCGGATTTTTACAGTCGATTATTGACATTTAAGATAGTCAGACCAATAATTTCATCATTTTGATAACGGATTAAAATATCGTCATCTGTGAGTTCGCTATCATCGGCAGGAAGTGCGGGTTGATGAAAATTGATGTATAACACATCGGCTTCGACATCATAAAAAGTCCAAGTATTTTTCTTGGGCAGGTTTTTAATTGCATTAGCTAAGTTGAGATAGCTAGGAATTTTGAGGGGGTTTAAGGGGAGCGTGACCATACTTCTTTACGTTTGTTGAGAGAATTGATACGTTTAGTTAGATATGCGATCGCGCAAACACCTAATTTTCTTACGCTAAAAATACATCTGTTGATTATCTGGAAACAACTAAATTGGTTTCGTTAGGATTGAACAGTTGACGCTTAGAGGCATTTAAAAACTCAATGCTAACGGGTTCTTGGGCTTCGTTGTAGCTAACAATTACGCCGCCTTGCTCGGATATGGCATCGTATGGCAAATCGTCTTGCAAGATGAAAATGAGAATATCTGCTTCTGCATCGTATTTAACTTTCATGGTTGTTCTCCTGCCAATAGCGTTTTACTTTTTGACTAACTTGCTAAGGCAAGAGTACGCACACTAAAGATTTGGTTGGATTGTAATGGAATAACCCAAGACTTAGGAATAGCAACAACATGAATGGATTCACCTAATGCGTTGAATACTTCCAAAATACAGCCTTCTTCTTGATTGTGAGGATGTGGTACAAAGTCGATTAGTGTGGCGATATCACCTTTTTTTAGTTGATATTCTGGTAGATCGTGATTTAGATAAACTTGTTGATATAGTTCGAGATTCATGATTTTTTCTCCTTGTATGGTTTCAGGGTAATGAATTGAAACTTCTAATCGATCGCTCTTTGCAGCCAAACTGTAGTGACCAATAGTTGGCGATCGCCTAGTCCAGTAATTTCGCCAATAACTAGAAAAAATTGCCCATATTCATTCTGTATATCTGGGATTGCTTCAACATTATTCGCTAGTTCTAGGATTGCTGCCTTGAGTAAGTCTGGATTATTTTGAGTAAATCCTGCTTGAGCTAAGTATTGTGATTTGTCATCTTTTGCTTTTAGTACAAGCAAGTAATTGGTGATTTTGCCATCAAGGATAATCGCATCGTTAGGAATTTTCACATTTTTAATTTCTCAATTAGAATATTATCCGAGTATCCAAATCATTATCTCGAATTGAGATCGCGCTTCGAGTGAATCTCTGACATCGGCTGGTAAGTTTAGCGTTATGGTTTCTTGCATAGAAAGTAAAGGCGTTGTTTGTTTTTATTTTAGCAAAAATTAATTTTATTCATAAATGTAGGGGTAGAGCATTTGCGCCACGATTTACAAATTATCACCGAAATCTCTATACGCAAATGCTCTACCCTCTTCGCTGTTATCGATAATTTATCCCTGCGGTTTGGGGATTGTGGTGAATTGCAAAGGTTTAGGGCAGAGCATTACCGATTTAAAGGGATCGCAGAATTTATAAATTGTGGCGGTAATGCTCTGCCCCTACATGATTTTGGTGTTTAAAATTGCGTTTGCAGGTTGCCTTGATTTGGGAATGCAATGCCTTCAAGCTGTAATCGCAGGGACAAGCGATCGGCGAAAGCGGAGAGGGTTTAGCATTTGTGGATTGATATTGTGGTGATGAGTTTAGAAATTGTGGCGCAAATGCTGAACCCCTACGGTGGTATGTGAAATATCTAGAAAATGTGCTTTGCTTTGACGAAGGGTAAAGAAAAAACAGCAAAAGTGTGAAGAAGCAGTCCTCACGCGAAGAGGCAAACTCACAAGGCAACCCGAAAACCTATGTAGTCGTACCGAGCGTCTGCACCGTCCTCGTAGGAATTCGCCGAACGACAAAAGAACGCATAGGTGTTCCACGAGCCACCACGCAGGGAGCGTCCATCTTGGTTGCCGTTAGTTAGCCATGCAGAGCCATCATTGGGCGCACCATTGTAATTTTCATGCCAGAAATCTTCGCACCATTCCCAAACATTGCCATGCATATCATGCAATCCCCAAGAGTTTGCTAACTTTTTTCCTACTGGATGAGTTTTATTCACTGAGTTTCTCTTATACCATGCATAGTTACCTAATTTACTAGCATGATCGCCAAAACAGTATCTGCCAGTACTTCCTGCCCTACAAGCATATTCCCATTGTGCTTCAGTGGGTAGCTTCACTTTCCGACCAGTTCTTTTCGATAGTTCCTCACAAAACTTCACAGCATCATACCAAGTAACATTTTCCACAGGATTTTGGTTGCCTTTAAAATGTGACGGATTTTCACCCATCACTGCCTGATATTGCGCTTGTGTTACAGGGTATTTACCAATCAGAAATTCCTGCAAATTCACGCGATGAATCGGCTTATCACTATCATCTTCATTACTTCCCATATTAAAACTACCCGCCATCACTTTCACCAGTTCCAACTTCACGCCATTCCCACAGTCCAAGATAAGGGAATTACTCGAAGTTGATGCAGGAGTCTGTAGTGGTTGTAATGGGAATACAGGTAATGGCATTGGTTTAACTGGAGCCGCTTTTGGTTGCAATACTTGCAAAGTCTCTATAACTGAATTGGGGCGTTCCTTTACCCTATAAGCAGTCATCCGATCTAACAACTTCCCAAACTCATCGCTAACTAACTTCCCATTCAAAAACTGTCGCCACTGATATTCATTTTCCAAAACATCATAGAGCGTAAACGGTTCCACATTTGTGAGCAAATGCAAACAAGTCACACCCAACCCAAACAAATCGCTCTGAAACACCGACTTACCCAACATTTGCTCAGGAGCGCCATAACTCGGCTTCCCGATGCCCGTCCCCGTCTTTGCCAATAATGTCGCCGTTGCGTGCTTTGCCGCCCCAAAATCTACCAGCACCAACTTTCGATCGCTACGCCGCCGAATGATATTGTCTGGCGAAGTATCGCGATGAATTACCGAATTGCTATGCACAAACTCCAAAATTTGCAGCACCTCCACCAACACATCCCGCACCTGCTGCTCACTAAAAGCACCAACTCGCGCTAGTTCCTGCTCCAAAGTCTCACCATCGATAAACTCTTGGATGAGGTACTGCTTCCCCTCATGAATTGTGAAAGATAGAAGTTCAGGAATTTGTGGATGTTTACCCAAATCATCAAGCCGCTTTGCCTCCTGCTCAAATAACCTGACTGCGACATCCAAAGTCCCTTGACTCGCATTAGGATTGATCGTTTCAAAAGCAAACTGCTTAATCACACAACGCGGCTGTGACGGTTTCGACTCATCCTGAGCCAAAAAAGTTTTACCAAATCCCCCCTGTCCAATTACCTTCAAAGCGCGATAACGTTCTTGAATTTGTAACTTAGCGCCGCATTCGGTGCAGAACTTGGTTGTTATTGGGTTTAAGCGATCGCAAGCAAGACAAAGACTCATAAAGGTCAATATTTCCGTTTATTCATCTCAAATATAGCAATAATTACCCCTAAAATCTCATCAGGTATTACAGTAATATTGTATTATTGTAATACTTACTGATTCTATGCAAGTAACTAAAAAGCTTCTAGTTTCCAAGGTAACTTCTAAATTTCAAACAACTATCCCTCAAACTATCCGTGACGCTATGGGTATATCTAAGGGCGATGCAGTTGTCTTTGAAATAGAAGAAGGTCGAGTCTTTATCAAAAGATTGCAACCATTAGATTTAGATTATCTCAACGCTGTATCAGGAACACTTAGCGAATGGGCATCTCCAGAAGATGAGGAAGCCTATCGTGACCTTTAATCAATTTGATGTGGTCATAGTGCCTTTCCCTTTTACAGATACTGCTAATCAAAAACGAAGACCTGCACTGGTAATTTCTGACCAATTAGCTTTTAATGCGACCATGAGTCGTAGCGTTATGGCGATGATTACAACTGCAAGTCATGCACCTTGGGCGCTTGATATAAATATTCTTGACTTGCCAAGTGCTGGACTGCCCCATCCTTCTGTAATTAGAATGAAATTATTTACTCTGGATGATGTGTTGGTAATAAAGCGAATTGGAGCTTTGGGACAAGCAGATCAAAACGCAACACAAAAAGCGATCGCCAAGCTTTTTAAGATCAATTTCTAGTTTCAATTTAACGAAAAAGTCGCTTGTAGTGAGAGCTATATAATTGCGATCGCCCCTTCCTGCTTTTATCCACATGATTTAACGCAGGACTAATTACAAATAGCGTAGTTCTAGTTAAGTTCTCTTTGATGGTGGTAGATGCCATATCTGCAAGAGGAACCGTCAAAATCTTTTCATCGTCCCAACCCAAACGATAACAAATTGCCACTGTCGTATCAGATGGATAATGTTCCATTAATTTTGCTTGAGCATTCTCGACATGGTGAGCGCTGAGATAGAGGCATAATGAAGCTTGATGGGCGGCAAGTTTTGATAATTCTTCGCGTTCAGGAACTTGAGTGCGTCCACTAATGCGCGTAAGGATAATTGTTTGAACCAATTCAGGAACCGTTAGCTCTACTTGCAAACGCGCAGCAGCTAATTGAAACGCACTCACCCCTGGAATTATTTCAAAGGGAATTTCCGCTTCTATAAGTGCAACCATCTGCTCCTGAATGGCTCCGTATAGACTAGGATCGCCATCGTGGAGACGCACCACTAATTTTTGCGATCGCACCCTATCGATCATAATTTCCAAAATCTCTTCTAGAGATTTACTCGCAGTGGGAATAATTTCGGCATCACTGCGGCAAAATTGCAGCATCGAATCAGGGATGAGAGAATTTGCATAAATGATCAGATCAGCTTTAGTGAGCAGGTTGCGACCTTTAACAGTAATAAGATCAGGATCACCAGGTCCCGCACCGACAATATAAACAGGTTGCATTACAAAACTCTAAGATTTAAAGACAACGCCAAGCGCTGTCTTTAATCTTAGACAACTAACTGCCCTAAGCGATCGCATAAAACCGTTCGGATATTAATCTGGCGATCGGCATATTTTTGGACATAGGCCGTAGCCCGTTCAGTAATCTGATCGGTAATGTATGCAAAAATTGGGCGATCGCAACCATGCTCAACTAATAACTTATGCACAGATTCCGCCGTAGGCGATCGCTCGATCGCTTGAATTAGCTCAAATGGCAAATGCTGATGGACAGCCGCCCGCACCAAAATATCAATTCTGGCATCAGCTAAGTGACTTGACGTATTAAAAATACCCCCTGCCAGCTTTAGCAATTTGCCATGATAGCCAACTAAAGTAATCGAATTCACTCCCAAAAGCGCCGCTTCTACCAACATGGCTCCAACCCAATTCGCAGTCTGAACTAATTGCGAATCTGAGAAACCGAGATTTTGCGCGACTTGATAGCCATTTGCGCCAATATAAAAAGCGATTTCATGCACGTTAGCAGCTTTAGCTCGTAAATCGGCGCGAAATTCTTCAAGCTTATCTTCCACCGAGAGGGGCTTGGATATGGCGGAAGTTCCTAGCAAAGACAACCCTTCGAGAATTCCAAAAGCCTCATTAGAAGTCCGCTTAGCCAGCGATCGACCTTCAGGTAAAATAAACCGAATCCTTGCTGTAGTTTGGGGCGTTAGTAAAGGTAAAAGATTTATTTCTGCTAAATTTCTGGCTAATTGATAGATCGCAGGTTCACCACTTGCGGTTCTACCTAATCCTTCACCCGCTTCAAGAATTATTCTTTGCGGCGCTTCGGGTGTTACCGATCCTAATTGCACCCAAGCCCACAATGGCATTCCTGCGGTGAGGTCGAGGTTATCGCCGGGGTCACTAATAGAAATTGCCAGAGCCGTATGTTCATCAATAATTGCACTTTGGGCGATCGCCACTTCGCCTACGCCCGACTCTAATAAATCGAGTTCGACCGAAGTTACATTTTTTTGTAGTAAGGCAAGAATCGCGGCTTTAGCAGCAGCGATCGCAAAAACGGGCAGGGTATAACCAGATTTCATAAAAATAATAATAAAATTAATAATAGACTCTCAGTAAAATTGAGGAGCCAGATTTTTGGTGACGCAGCAAAGTCACCAAAAATCTGGCTCCTTATTAAATCAATAAATAGTTTCTAACGAAACAGCTTGACAATTAGATTATAGATAAGTTAGCATAATGTGCTTATGTCTTGACTCAAAACTAGACATATACTCCGCCCACTAAAACTGCAGTCATTAGTGCATGAATAAGCCTACTCTTGTTACTCCTGCCTTCGTTCTACCAGATCTTGTAGAAATCCAGCGGGAGAGTTTTCGATGGTTCCTAGAAGAAGGACTTATTGAAGAGCTTGAGAGTTTCTCGCCGATTACAGATTATACGGGCAAAATGGAACTCCATTTCATTGCCAAAGATTATAAACTCAAGCGCCCCAAATATAATGTTGATGAGTCTAAACGTCGGGATGCCACCTATGCCGTACAGATGTACGTTCCCACGAGGCTCATTAATAAAGAAACAGGAGAAATAAAAGAGCAAGAAGTTTTTATCGGCGATCTGCCCCTGATGACGGATCGCGGAACCTTTATTATCAACGGCGCTGAGCGAGTCATCGTCAATCAGATCGTTCGTAGCCCTGGGGTTTACTATAAACAAGAAATTGATAAAAACGGTCGCCGTACCTACAACGCCAGCCTGATTCCTAACCGAGGCGCATGGCTAAAGTTTGAAACCGACAAGAATGATCTTGTATGGGTGCGTATTGACAAAACTCGTAAACTTTCCGCACAGGTATTACTCAAAGCGATCGGCTTGAGCGATGCCGAAATTCTTGACGCACTTACTCACCGTGAGTATTTCCAAAAGACCATTGATAAAGAAGGTCAATTTGACGAAGATGAAGCACTCAAAGAGCTTTATCGTAAGCTGCGTCCAGGGGAACCACCAACAGAGTCAGGTGGGCGTGAACTATTGCGATCGCGCTTTTTTGACCCCAAACGTTATGACTTAGGCAAAGTCGGTCGCTACAAGCTCAACAAAAAGTTGCGTTTGAACACTCCTGACACCACCAGAGTATTAACCGAAAAAGACATCCTCACTGCCATCAACTACTTGATCAACCTCAAGTTTGACATCGGTGAAATTGATGATATTGACCACTTAGGCAATCGTCGCGTGCGTTCCGTCGGTGAACTCCTCCAAAACCAAGTCCGTGTTGGCTTAAATCGTTTAGAGCGCATCATTCGTGAACGGATGACCGTTTCTGATGTCGATGCCCTTACCCCAGCTTCCTTGGTTAACCCTAAGCCCCTAGTTGCCGCGATCAAAGAATTCTTTGGTTCCAGCCAACTGTCGCAGTTTATGGATCAAACCAATCCTCTCGCTGAGTTAACCCACAAGCGTCGTCTCAGCGCCCTTGGTCCTGGTGGTCTGACCCGCGAACGCGCAGGTTTTGCGGTGCGTGATATTCACCCTAGCCACTACGGCCGCATCTGCCCCATCGAAACCCCTGAAGGACCTAACGCTGGTCTGATCGGTTCCTTAGCGACCCACGCTCGTGTCAACCAATACGGCTTCATCGAAACTCCTTACTACGCTGTCGAAAATGGCAAGGTTCTCAAGAACGAAGAACCTGTCTATATGACCGCCGATGAAGAAGATGAATTTCGGGTTGCTCCTGGTGACGTTGCCACTAATGATGAAGGCTACATTTTTAGCGAAATCGTACCGATTCGTTATCGTCAAGAATGGGGTACAGCAACACCTGAAGAAATTGACTATGTTGCGGTTTCACCCGTACAGATCATTTCGGTAGCAACATCGCTGATTCCTTTCCTTGAACATGATGATGCTAACCGCGCCCTCATGGGATCGAATATGCAACGTCAAGCGGTTCCCCTCTTGCGTCCTGAACGTCCCCTCGTTGGTACGGGTCTAGAAGCACAGGCAGCGCGTGACTCAGGGATGGTGATCGTCTCGCGAGTTACGGGTGAGGTTTCCTATGTATCCGCCGATGAAATTCGCGTTAAGGCTGATGATACTGGGCTTGAGAGCATCTACCGTCTGCAAAAGTATCAGCGATCGAACCAAGACACCTGCTTAAATCAGCGTCCTCTGGTATGGGTTGGTGATACGGTCGTGGCTGGACAAGTGCTTGCTGATGGCTCAGCAACGGAAGGCGGTGAAATTGCCCTCGGTCAGAACATTCTGGTTGCCTACATGCCTTGGGAAGGCTACAACTACGAGGACGCAATCTTAATTAATGAACGACTCGTAATTGATGACGTTTACACCTCAATTCACGTTGAAAAGTACGAAATCGAAGCGCGTCAAACTAAATTGGGTCCTGAAGAAATCACCCGCGAAATTCCTAACGTTGGTGAAGATTCTCTGCGTAACCTTGATGAGCAGGGCATTATCCGCATCGGTGCTTGGGTAAGTTCTGGAGAAATTCTGGTTGGTAAAGTCACACCTAAGGGTGAATCCGATCAGCCGCCTGAAGAAAAACTCTTGAGAGCAATTTTTGGTGAAAAGGCTCGTGATGTTCGTGACAACTCTTTGCGCGTTCCTAACGGTGAAAAGGGCCGTGTTGTCGATGTCCGCGTATTTACCCGCGAACAGGGCGATGAGTTACCTCCAGGGGCAAACATGGTTGTCCGTGTTTACGTCGCTCAAAAGCGCAAAATCCAAGTCGGCGACAAGATGGCAGGTCGTCACGGTAATAAGGGAATTATTTCTCGCATTTTGCCGAAAGAAGATATGCCTTACTTACCCGATGGCACACCTCTTGACATCGTGTTGAACCCTCTGGGCGTACCTTCACGGATGAACGTCGGACAGGTGTTTGAGTGTTTGCTCGGTTGGGCTGCGGAAAACTTGAATTCGCGCTTTAAAATCGTTCCTTTCGATGAAATGTACGGCGAAGAAGCTTCTCGCGAGTTAGTACATGGTCAGCTAGAACATGCTCGCAAGCATACTGGCAAGGACTGGATCTTCAATGATGGATTCCCAGGTAAATTGACCGTTTATGACGGGCGTACTGGTGAGCCATTCGATCAGCCTGTGACCGTTGGTAAAGCCTATATGCTGAAACTAGTTCACCTTGTCGATGACAAAATCCATGCGCGATCGACAGGTCCTTACTCACTGGTTACGCAGCAGCCCCTCGGTGGTAAAGCTCAGCAAGGCGGTCAGCGCTTTGGAGAAATGGAAGTATGGGCGTTGGAAGCATTCGGTGCAGCCTATATTCTCCAAGAACTTCTTACCGTTAAGTCTGACGATATGACAGGACGGAACGAAGCTCTCAATGCGATCGTTAAAGGTCATGCCATCCCTCGCCCTGGCACTCCTGAATCCTTCAAGGTATTGGTACGCGAACTGCAATCCCTCTGTTTAGATGTTTCAGTACATAAGCTGTCGGAAGACGGCAGTAACCAAGATACTGAAGTTGATCTAATGGTGGATGTTGGTTCTCGCCGCACCCCTAGTCGCCCAACCTACGAGTCAATCTATCGAGGCGACATTAACTTTGATGAGGATGATGACTAATCAATAGCAATCATAGCTAAGACAGACAAGGGGCTTCAGCCCCTTGTTACTAATTTTTTAACCAAGCAATCAATTAAGGACGTTGTAACGTATGGCGAAAGTGGAACAGCGATTTGACTATGTCAAGATTGGCTTGGCATCACCCGATCGCATTCGTAAATGGGGCGAACGTGTTCTACCAAATGGCAGTTTGGTTGGTGAAGTCACAAAACCTGAAACAATTAACTACCGCACATTAAAGCCAGAAATGGATGGCTTATTTTGTGAGCGCATTTTTGGTCCTGCTAAAGACTGGGAATGTCATTGTGGTAAATATAAGCGTGTGCGCCATCGTGGTATTGTTTGCGAGCGCTGCGGTGTAGAAGTTACGGAGTCAAGAGTACGCCGTCACCGCATGGGCTTTATTAAGTTAGCCGCTTCAGTTACCCATGTGTGGTATCTCAAGGGTATTCCTAGCTATATGGCAACCCTGCTCGATATGCCTTTGCGTGATGTCGAACAAATTGTTTACTTTAACGCCTACGTTGTGCTCAATCCTGGAGTTGAAACTGAAGTAGATGGGGTTGTTGTATCCGTCAATAGCCGTGAGATTCGGATTCGGGGCATTGATGGGGTAGAACGCTCTCACTTGCTACATCCGAAGCATTTGCCATCTGTTCATGAGAATCAAGTGGTTGAAGCTGGTGAGGCGATCGCCAGTGCCTACAATCTCTCTTATAAACAGCTATTGACTGAAGATCAGTGGATTGATCTCGAAGATCAAATTTATGCGGAGGATACTGTCTTAGATGGCATTGAAGTTGGTATTGGTGCTGAAGCAATTAAGCAATTATTGCAGAATATTAATCTTGAGAAAGAAGCTGAGCGCCTCCGCACTGATATTGAAAATTCTAAAGGTCAAAAACGCGCCAAATTAATCAAACGTTTGCGTGTGGTTGATAACTTTGTGGCGACTGGTTCTAAACCTGACTGGATGGTATTAGATGTCATTCCTGTGATTCCGCCTGACTTGCGCCCAATGGTGCAGCTTGACGGTGGGCGTTTCGCCACCAGCGACTTGAATGATCTCTACCGTCGTGTGATCAACCGTAATAACCGTCTGGCGCGTTTACAAGAAATTCTGGCTCCTGAAATTATTGTCCGCAACGAAAAGCGGATGTTGCAAGAAGCCGTGGATGCTTTGATCGATAACGGTCGTCGTGGTCGTACGGTAGTTGGCGCAAATAATCGTCCCCTCAAATCCCTCTCCGATATTATCGAAGGTAAACAAGGTCGTTTCCGTCAAAACTTGCTTGGTAAACGGGTTGACTATTCAGGTCGTTCGGTTATCGTGGTCGGACCTAACCTCAAGATTCACCAATGCGGTTTGCCTAAGGAAATGGCGATCGAGCTATTCCAACCCTTTGTAATTCACCGCTTGATCAAAATAGGTTTGGTAAATAATATCAAGGCTGCCAAAAAACTGATTCAGCGTAATGATCCCGCCGTTTGGGACGTGCTGGAAGATGTGATTCGTGAACACCCCGTCATGCTCAACCGCGCTCCGACGCTACATAGACTAGGTATTCAAGCTTTTGAGCCATTGCTGGTTAGTGGTCGTGCGATTCAATTACATCCCCTTGTATGTCCTGCCTTTAACGCCGACTTTGATGGCGATCAAATGGCGGTTCACGTTCCTCTATCCATTGAGGCTCAAGCTGAAGCACGTCTATTGATGTTGGCTTCTAACAACATCCTTTCCCCTGCAACAGGTCGTCCAATTGTCACGCCTAGCCAAGATATGGTTTTAGGTTGTTACTACCTCACCACCGAAAATCCCTATACACAAAGGGGTGAAGGACGTTACTTTGCTAATTTCAATGATGTTGTGATGGCCTACGAACAGAAGGAAATTGATATCCATTCCAATGTATGGGTACGCTTTGAGGGCATCATTGAAGGTCAGGGCGAGGAGAAGGATAACGAAGAACCAAAAGTCACTGTTTTAGAGGATGGTACTAAGGTTAAGGAATTTCCATTCCGTCGCATTCGCGAAGATGCTGAAGGTGGATTGATTTCGCAGTATGTCAAAACTACCCCTGGGCGCGTAATTTTCAATCAGGCAATTTACGCATCACTGGCTAGCTGAGTGTTAAGAGAAACAGTGCTTTGTGCTGTTTCTCTTACATCATAAAAATTTGAACTAATTACAAGATTATTTAATAGCTTAATACCATGGCAGATTTCACGATTAGCAACACGGATTCGCCTGAAGAAAAGAAGCCTCAACGCTTTATTAACCGCACCATTGACAAGGGGCAATTGAAAAAGCTGATTGCTTGGGCTTTTACCCACTATGGAACTACTAGCGCTGCTAATGTTGCTGACCAACTGAAGGCGTTAGGTTTTCGCTATGCAACTCAGGCTGGGGTATCGATTAGTATTGATGACTTGCAAGTACCTGCTAGTAAGAAAGCATTGCTAGCGGCGGCGGAGCAAGAGATTGAAGAAACCGCTAACCGTTATGTCCGAGGCGAAATTACGGAAGTAGAACGTTTCCAAAAGGTAATTGATACATGGAACGTCACTAACGAAAACCTCAAGGATGAGGTGGTGAAAAACTTTAAGAAGAATAACCCGCTTAACTCTGTGTACATGATGGCGTTCTCTGGAGCGCGGGGTAATATCTCGCAGGTGCGTCAGCTAGTCGGTATGCGTGGTTTGATGGCTGATCCTCAAGGGGAAATCATCGATTTACCGATTAAAACGAATTTCCGTGAAGGGCTGACGGTTACTGAATATATTATTTCCTCTTACGGTGCGCGGAAAGGACTGGTGGATACGGCGCTAAGAACGGCTGACTCTGGATACCTCACCCGTCGTCTGGTAGACGTATCACAGGATGTGATCGTTCGCGAAAATGATTGCGGTACTACTCGCGGCATTAGGCTTAAGGCAATGCGTGATGGCGAAAAGACCTTAATTAAGCTGTCCGATCGCCTATTTGGTCGCGTGGCTGCTGAAGATATTGTCGATCCACAGACTGGCGAGGTCATCGTCATGCGTAACCAAGAGATTTCGGAAGAGCTTTCCTTGGCAGTTCAAAAGGCTGGCGTTGAAGAAGTCTGTGTTCGCTCAGCCTTTACCTGTGAATCGACGCGATCGGTTTGTCAAATGTGCTATGGCTGGAGCTTGGCTCATGCGGAATTAGTAAACATCGGTGAAGCCGTTGGAATTATCGCCGCGCAGTCCATTGGTGAACCTGGTACACAGCTAACCATGCGGACATTCCACACGGGTGGTGTATTTACTGGGGAAGTTGCTGAACAACAACGCGCCCCCCATGATGGCACGATTAAGTACAGTAAGAAGTTGAAGGTTCGCCCCATGCGTACCCGTCACGGTGAAGATGCGTTCATCGTTGAATCCAATGGTGATTTCACCCTTGAAAGTTCTGAAGGTAAGCGCGTTTACGCCGTTACCCAAGGTTCGACTTTATTGGTAAGTGATGGACAGAAGGTAACTCCAAATCAATTAATGGCTGAGGTGTCTATCACAGGTAAGACTTCCCGTAAGACTACGGAAAAAGCAACCAAGGCGCTCAATACTGGCTTGGCTGGTGAAGTATTGTTCTCGGATCTGGCGATCGAAGAGAAGAAAGACCGTCAAGGCAACACCAGTTATGTCGCTCGTGGTGAAAAAGGTCGGGTTTGGGTCTTGGCGGGTGAAGTGTATAATCTGCCCCCAGGTGCTGAGCCAACTGTGAAGAATGAATCTCAAGTCCACGAAGGTGATGTTTTAGCGGAAACTCGTTTGATCACTGAGCATGGTGGTGTGGTGCGTCTGAGCGAAGAAGACAGCCGACATAACCGTGAGGTGGAAATTATTACTGCTTCGGTAATTCTTGATCAGGCGATCGTTAAAGAAGAGAGCTATCAGGGGCGTGAGCATTATGTGCTGGAAACTCAGGGCGGTCAAAGCTTCTCCCTCAAGGCTTCCCCTGGAACTAAACTAACTAATAATCAGGTGGTTGCGGAACTAATTGATGATACTTATCACACGAAGAGTGGCGGTATCATCAAGTTTGCGGGTGTAGAAGTCGCTAAGCGTAGCAAGGGCAAACAGGGCTATGAGGTCGTCAAGGGCGGCACATTGCTTTGGGTTCCTGAAGAAACCCATGAAGTTAACAAAGATGCTTCGCTGTTGATGGTGGAAGAAAACCAGTTTATCGAAGCTGGTACTGAAGTTGTTAAGGATATCTTCAGCCAAACCGCAGGTGTGGTTGAAGTATTCCAAAAGAACGATATTTTGCGCGAAATTGTGATCAAACCAGGGGATTTACACTTGGTTGATGATCCACAAACAGCGATACAAAAGAATGGTTCTTTGGCTTACCCTGGTACAGAAATCATGCCAGGTCTGACATCGACTGAATTGCGTTATGTCGAATATTTGGATTCGACTGAGGGGCCTGCATTACTTTTGCGTCCCGTAGAAGAGTACCAAGTTCCTGATGTACCTACGGTTCCTAGCCAAGAGTCGGTTAACCAAGAAGGTCGTTCGATTGGTTTACGGGCTGTGCAACGGATTCCTTATAAGGATGGCGATCGCGTTAAGGCGATCGACAGCGTTGAGCTTCTCAAAACCCAGTTATTGCTAGAAGTTGATACCGATGCGCCTCAACTGGCTGCCGATATCGAGTTTATTCCTAACGACAAAGACCCTGGTAGCTTGCGTTTGCAATTAGTAATTCTCGAATCTCTTGTGATCCGTCAAGATACCTCTGGCGATCCTGCCCATAGCAACTCGCGGACTCGTCTGCTCGTAAATGATGGCGATCGCATTGACCCTGGTGCAGTTGTTGCTCGTACCGAAATCCTCTGCAAACGTGCGGGACAAATTCGCGGTATTCGCCAAGGCTCGGAAGTAGTCCGCCGCTTACTCGTAGTCACTGAAGCTGATTGCATTACTACCGATTGTCCAAACCCAAGTGTAAAATCTGGCGATCTTTTAAGAGCGGGTGACGAAATTGGCGCAGGGGTAATTACTGAAGAATCAGGTCAAGTACTCAAGGTGGAAGATGGCAAGGTGGTCTTCCGTATCGGTCGTCCTTACCTCGTCTCTCCTGGGGCATTGTTGCAAATCCATGACGCTGACCTTGTGCAACGGGGTGACAACATCGCCTTGCTGGTATTTGAACGGGCGAAAACGGGAGACATTATCCAAGGTCTACCTCGGATTGAAGAACTGCTCGAAGCGCGTAAGCCTAAGGAAATGTGTGTGCTTGCCCGTACCGCAGGTACTGCTCAAGTTACTTACGATTCTGACGATAATCCTGAAGTTAAGATTCTTGGTGATGACGGCGTATTAGATGATGACTATTCCTTTAATGCGGGTCAGAGTGTGATCATCTCCGATGGTCAAAAAGTCTTGGCAGGTGAAGCGATTACCGATGGTCCCGCCAATCCCCATGACATTCTCGACATTTACTTCCATGCTTACAAGGAATCCCTTGGCGTTCGTCAGGCGGCCCTCATTGGTTTACAGAAGGTACAAGAGTTCTTGATGAACGAAGTTCAATCGGTATACCAATCTCAGGGTGTTGATATTTCCGATAAGCACATTGAAGTCATCGTCAAGCAGATGACCTCCAAGGTACGCATCGAGGATGGCGGTGATACCACTCGTTTGCCAGGTGAACTTGTGGAACTGCATCAAGTTGAGCAAATCAACGAAGCGATGGATATCACGGGTGGCGCACCTGCGGACTATACGCCTGTATTGATGGGTATTACCAAGGCAAGTTTGAACACCGATAGCTTTATCTCGGCAGCTAGTTTCCAAGAAACTACTCGTGTGCTAACTGAGGCGGCGATCGAAGGTAAATCTGACTGGTTGCGTGGTCTGAAAGAGAACGTAATTATCGGTCGTCTGATTCCTGCGGGTACTGGCTTCAATGCTTACGATACGCCAGTCGTCGATGTGGATAATGGCTATGAGCCAGATGTTGGCTATAACGAAGAAGCGGATGATGTGATCATTGATGACAATACTGCTCGTAATTATCAAATCATTGAGCCTCGCATTGAACCAATCCGCGTGATTGATAAGCCTCGGAGTCGTCGCAGCTTTGACGATGAGCTAGTGGATGATGATGTGGAATTTGATGATGACGATGATGACGATGACGATGATTTCGATGATGAGGATTAATTAATTTAAAGAGGGTTCGCTGGCGCGAACCCTCTTTTATGAAGAAAAATCTGAAAGTCTTGCTTTGTAACACTTTTAGATTTTTGTCGGTTCGCCTTTGAGCCCAGAACGCTGTAAAATTAGACCTAATTACGATCGCAGCAAGCATGAAGTACCAAGCCCGTATATTTGTTACCCTCCGTCCATCAGTACTCGATCCCGCAGGCACGGCTGTCCAGTCAGCCCTTAAGCAAATGGACTACCACGTTGACTCAGTTCGCATCGGTAAGTATGTAGAAATCATTCTTGATGCTGATAATGAAGCTGAAGCATCTCAAAAATTAGATGAAGCTGCCGATAAGCTATTGGCAAATCCTGTCATCGAAAATTATCGCGTTGAATTAACCCCGATCGCCTAGGAATTAAATATAGGAATTGACAATATGAAATTTGGTATTCTCGTATTCCCCGGTTCCAACTGCGATCGCGATGTTGCCACGGTTACTAGCGGAATTCTGCAACAGCCCACTAAATTAATCTGGCATAGTGATACCGATATTAGCGATTGTGATGTAATCGTTGTACCAGGGGGATTTAGCTACGGTGATTACCTACGCTGTGGGGCGATCGCCAGATTTGCGCCTGTAATGAAATCTTTGCAAGAACACGCCGCCAAAGGGAAATATGTATTAGGCATTTGTAATGGATTTCAAATCTTGACTGAATCAGGCTTATTACAAGGTGCATTAGTCAGAAATCGCGATTTACACTTTATTTGCGATCGCGCACCTTTGCGGGTTGAGCGTAATGATTTAGCTTTCACCAAAAAATATCAAAAGCAACAGGTAATTTCTTTACCGATCGCCCACGGTGAAGGCTGCTATTTCGCCGATGCGGATACGCTCAAAGAACTTGAAGACAATCATCAAGTTGTATTCCGTTATAGCGATGCGATCGGCAATATCACCGATGATGCTAATCCTAACGGCTCAATATCTAACATTGCAGGGATTTGCAATAAGCAGGGTAATGTTCTGGGAATGATGCCCCATCCTGAACGTGCTGCTGAAGAAATTTTGGGCGGTACTGACGGTAAAGCTTTATTTGAAGGGCTTCTGGAAGGGTTGTTAGTCAATGCCTAGCCTTTATTTAATTCGTCATGGTATTGCTGAAGATCGCGAGAATTACGAGGATGATACTCTGCGTCCTCTGACTGATGAAGGGCGAAAGAAAACTAAACAAGTTGCTAAGCGTCTCTATGATTTAGGCTTGCGCTTTGACCTATTGCAAACTAGCCCCTTAGTTCGCGCCCAACAGACCGCCGAGATATTTACGAATGTCTTTAGTAGTCCTGTGCAGCAATCCTCGGAACTTGCCCCCGAAGGAAGTTTGGAAACATGGCTCCAGTGGGCTACAGAATGGCTCAGTCAACATCCCCAACCTGCGAGGGCATCTCTAGGCATAATTGGTCATGAGCCTGACTTGACTACATGGGCAGAAACTTTGCTCTGGGGAGAGTCTAAGGGAGTCTTAGTGCTAAAAAAGGCTGGCATTATTGGTTTAGTGCTACCAGAAGCTCAACCTTGGACTGCTAACGGAATTCTCTTTTTATCGATTCCACCAAAGTTACTAATATAAAAGAAGAAGCGGTGCAATGCACCGCTTCTTCTTTTAAGAAAACCATTAAAAGTATTGCAAAGCAACACTTTTAATGGTTTTCTTATGGCTCGTTTAAGCGCAAAGCGCTGAATTTATGCTGTTACCAACTCAGGGCGCTTACTGTTGCGAATACCCTCGATCGCTTTGGCATAGTCAGGGGCATTAAATACCGCCGAACCAGCTACGATCGCATTAGCACCAGCTTCCAAAACCTGCCAAGTGTTATTTGCCTTGAGACCGCCATCAACTTCGATCCAAGGATCAAGTCCGCGATCGTCACACATTTGACGTAACTTCGCAATCTTAGGAATGACGTTAGGAATAAAGCTCTGACCACCAAATCCAGGGTTAACGCTCATGATCAAGACTAAATCACACAGGTCGAGAACATATTCAATGAAGCTTAAAGGTGTGGAAGGATTGAGGGATACACCCGCTAATTTACCGAGTTCTTTGATTTGGCAAAGATTGCGATGTAAATGAGGGCAAGCGGTATGCTCTGCATGAACGGTGATGATATCTGCGCCAGCCTTGGCAAAGTCAGCCACATATCTTTCTGGCTCCGTAATCATCAAATGCACATCTAAAATTTTAGTGGTGACGGGACGAATCGCGGAAACGATCAATGGACCAATGGTGATATTTGGCACAAAGTGACCATCCATCACATCAACGTGAATCCAATCTGCACCCGCCGCATCAACTGCACGAATGTCGTCACCCAAACGGCTAAAGTCAGCAGAAAGGATCGAGGGAGAAATAACTGTGGACTTTTTAGGCATATGATTTACGGGGGGCTTAGCTTTACAAAGATCTAAAAAACAGCAGAAAAATGTAGTTTTAACTACATCCTTATCTTAATCATTAATTAAATTTAGCAGTTTTAAACGCAACGATGACAATTTATATTTAATTAGGGTTGGTGTTCCTACCTTTGGTAGGAACACCAACCCTAATTGGTTTAGAAGGCTGTCGATTTAAGTGTAAATAAACCAATCATGTAAGTTGTAAACCCAAGCAAAATACAACTTGGTAAGGTCAATAGCCAAGCTAACAAAAGAGTTTTTAAAGTATCCATTTGCACCCCTGAACAGTTGGCAACCATCGAGCCAGCAATCCCTGAGGAAAGAATATGCGTAGTACTGACAGGCAATCCAAAATAATCGGCGGCATTAATTGTCGTCATCGTGATTAGCTCGGCGGATGCTCCTTGGGCATAGTTAAGATGCTCTTTGCCAATTTTTTCGCCCACGGTAACGACAACTCTTTTCCATCCGATCATTGTGCCTAAACCGAGAGCCAAAGCAATTGTGATTTTGATCCAATAGGGAATAAATTTGGTGAGATGATCTAATTGATTGCGATAGTTAATAATTATTTCTGTTTGCTTAAAATTAGCTAATAATTGTTGCTTTTCTAATTTGCTAATGGCACTGGCGACAAGATAAATATCATCTCTAATTTGGCGGCGATCGCTTTCGGCAATATCCAGCAAGTTGTTATTAATTGATAATTTTTCGGCAATAATTTGACTCTCAACAACCAGCGATCGCCATATATTTTCATTTATTTGTCCCTGCGGTTTGAGAAACTGACTAAGCAAATCACGACTATTCGCTAGGGGTGGTTCTTGGCTAGTATTTGTCAGAAATTGCGAAGATAAGATGGGAATTACGGAATTTGATGAGGTGACTAATTGCGCGATCGCTTGAGGACTCGTATTCAAATTCAAAGAAAAAAAGCTAGGTAAAATCGCTACTAAAATTAGCATCATTAAACCCATCCCTTTCTGTCCATCATTAGACCCGTGAGCAAAGCTCACCCCCGAACAGGTCAAAACCAAGACAGTGCGAATCCATAACGAAGGAATCTTATCTTCTGGAGCAGTATAAAATTCCTCTTGGCGGACTAAATATTTAGCAATTAGAAATAAAATTGCTGCGCCGCCAAATCCAATCAATGGCGAAATTACCAGTGAAATCAAAATTTCCTGCATCTTCAGCCAATTGATGCCATCCCACCAATAGCTATTTGTTGAGGAGAAAGAATTTATCACAGAATTAGCAATCCCAACTCCAGTAATTGCCCCAATTAAAGTATGGGTGCTAGATACAGGCAATCCTAAATACCAAGTTCCTAAATTCCAAATAATTGCTGATAGTAATAAAGCGATCGCCATGACTAAACTTTGTGATGTTGATCGATTCACCACTAGATCTACAGGCAACAGGGCAATAATTGCAAAGGCAACCGTGCCGCTTGAAGTCAGGACTCCCAGCAAATTACAAATTCCCGATAGGACAACTGCATAGGTTGGCTTTAGCGTATTTGTATAAATCACAGTCGCTACAGCATTAGCCGTGTCATGAAAGCCATTCACAAACTCAAAGCCAATCACTAAAGCGATCGCTAAACCAAAAAACAGATATTCCATCTTCTTATTTTAAAACCTGTGCTTCGCACAGGTTTTAACCTAACGGAGCGAAATTCCCCTTCCTCGCCGCCCCCGAAAGCAGGGCTGCCATGTACACACAAGTCTAACTGTCCACGTTTTGATTGATCTAAGCCCCCTAAATCCCCCAATTCTGGGGGACTTTGAAAGAATTTTATTTTCTTGTTCCCCCAGAATTGGGGGCTAGGGGGCGATTAATTGTTGACTTGACTGGGTTTTATGACTTGTGTGTACACGGTAGGAAAGCAAGGAGGGGATGAAAGCGACCAGCAAATAAATTGAGCGACAGCGAATCAATGCTCTGATTCATTCAGTTTTCTAATCAGGAATCGGATATATTCAGGGATTGGCAGGGATTCTTTGTCAGCCAAACTTTGTAGGATATCCCATTCATTTTGATTCATTCTAACTCGTAAAATCTTCTCTCTCATGTAGCTTATATATGTTACAATAGACCTATGGTAACACGGCGCACCGCATTTAGGCTTTATCCAAACTCGGCTCAAGAGAAGATGCTCTATGAGTGGAGAAGGATGCACTGCTATCTCTATAATTCTGCACTTGCAGACCGTAGAGATAGTTATCAGCATGAAAATAAGTCTGTTACCTATTTCGATCAACAAAACCGATTGCCAGAGTTCAAAAAAGTATGGGTTGAGTACAAAGCACTTGGATCGCAAGCATTGCAAGCAACCCTAAAACGAGTTGACTTTGCATATCAAAGATTCTTTACCAAGAAAGGCGGCTATCCAAAATTCAAGTCAATACGCCATTATTCAGGATGGACATATCCTGCTAGTTCAGGGTGGAAAGCCCTAACTGATGGTGTAAACGGCTATTTGGATTTGTCTAATCTAGGTAGGATCCAAATGCGTGGGTCAGCAAGGCAATGGGGTAATCCTAGTACTTGCACCATACTTAATCGCAATGGGAAATGGTACGCATCAATTACGCTGAACTGTGAGTTAGTCCGCGTTGCTGGCGATGGCGCAATCGGTTTAGATTTTGGAGTACATCATGCAATTGCGATGAGTGACGGCACGATTATTGATGCTCCTAAATTCCTGGCAAAAGCTGCCAAGGATATCAAAAAAGCCAATAAGGAAAAGCGTCGCAAATGATCGCCAAATCGTAAAAAGAAGATTAAAGCTTCTAATCGGTTCAAAAAAGCACAGCGCAAAGTCTCTATGCTAATCCGCAAGGTTGGCATTCAGAGACAAGATTGGATGCATCAAGTAAGTAGCAATATAGTTCGCAGTAATAGCCTAATTGCTACAGAAAAGCTCAATATTAAGGGCATGACCCACAAGGCAAAGAAGGGCAGTAAGCGTAAAGCTCAGAAAACTGGACTTAACCGCAATATGCTTGATGTTGGGATCGGTATGCTGAAATATGCGATTGATTATAAGGTCAATGAGTCAGGGGGCAGCTATACAGAGATCCCTACTCAAAAAGTTAAGCCGTCTCAAACTTGCCCTATGTGCGGTCGTGTTCAGAAAAAAGAACTCAGTGAGCGTGTCCATAGTTGCCCTTGCGGTTGCATTGAGGACAGGGATGTAGCGGCGGCTAAGGTCATGCTCAACTGGGTTTTGTATGGTTCTACGGTGTTTGGAACGAGCATCGTCAAACGTGGAGAGCTAAGCTCTACTCCAATCCCTACTTATTGTGGCGGTTTGCAGCAACTTGACTCTAAGAAGCGTAAAAAACACTCTCTGCTCGATGGGAATTTAGAAACCCCATCCTCGCGTAGCAGGGTGGGGTAGTTCATTCTTCTTTTCTTTCTAGCGATCGCCACCAACGACTAAGCGGAAAATAAATTACTGGCGACCATAAGCTGCTTAAAATTGCCGAACTTAACGCAATTTTTTGCTGCAAAATCCATACATTATCCATCTTTGCGCCCATTATGGTTAGCTGCACTGCGTGCATCGTCTCCACAATTACCGCCATCCCAAACACAATTAAGGCGATCGAAATGAAATCTTCCTGCATATAGCGCTGCTTTTGCAAAAGAGATGTCAGTCCCCCCGCGATCGCTAGTCCTAAAACATGGGTGGGGGCAACCCTTACATCCGCAAAGGTCATCCCATCCTGCACCATACCCAATGCGATTCCTACCATCACCGATAGAAAAACAGGACGATTGACACTCCAAGCCACTAACCAGATCAGTAACCAGTTAGGCGCGATCCCCATCAAAGTCATTCCGGGAAATCGGGTATACATCGCTAAGATACACAATACTAATGAACCAAGGGTTATTCCCCAGTTCAAAAGCTTTTTAGATAAAGACGTATTGCGATCGAGCATTTAAAGCTTTTCTTGAAAAGGATAAACTTTTACATATTCCAATAAGCCAAGAGGAGTAGAAAATTCAACGATCGCTTCAGGCGAAGGCTGCTTATCGAGGTTAATTGACTTAATCCGACCTACAGGAACATTTTCAGGGAATAGAGTACTGAATTGTGAAGTATGCACAATATCACCAACTTTAACATCGGGATCGCGCTCAAAAAATTCTAAGGTTGCAATATTTTGGCTTTGCCCCTTCAGCATTCCGCTAAAACGACTACGACTGATAATGACACCGACTTGGCTATTAGGATCGCTGATCAATAAAATTTGGCTGCTATTTGGTGAAACATGGGTAACACGCCCTACTAAACCACCAGGCGCAACAACGACAGCACCTGCTTGAATGCCATCATTACTACCCTTACCAATTAAGATCTGATTCCACCAAGAATCTGCACCACGACCAATCACTGTTGACCAAACACCACTGTCAGTAGAACTAGCTCTTACCTTCAAAAGATCCTTCATCCTTTGATTTTGTGACTCTAGCTCAGTCAATCGATATTTCAACTCCCGCACTTGGGCATCTTCGATTAGCTCTTGTCTCGATACTGCTGACTGGAAAGGCTTGCTGAGAAACTGATAGGTTTCCATAATCGCCACACCTTGAGTCTGGCGAATTACCCAAGCCAATCCAATACCAGCAGTAACGATGGCAGTTTGAAAGCTATAACGCTCCCACCAACTCCGAATTGAATCCATGAAAAAGTTACCTATAAACTTTTCAAACGGCTGGTTAATACACGACCAAGATTTTTGTAATCTTCGAGTACACGACCAGCACCAATCACCACACAGTTAAGAGGTGCTGGAGCAATATGCGTCACAATGCCAGTTTCATGACTGATTAAGGTGTCAATACCATTGAGCAATGCACCACCACCAGCTAACATGATCCCGCGATCGATAATATCGGCAGCAAGTTCAGGCGGTGTTCGTTCCAGAGTCCGCTTCACCGCTTCGATAATCACCGAGAGTGGCTCACTCATGCTTTCACGAATTTCCGAAGACTTGACGGTGACGGTACGAGGTAAACCTGACAATAGGTGTAAGCCTCTTACTTCCATCGAAGTTTCTTCTTTAATGGGATAAGCAGAGCCAATTTTGATTTTAATTTCTTCGGAAGTACGCTCCCCGACAACGAGGTTATGCACGGTTTTCATGTACTTCATGATCGCTTCGCTGAGTTCATCCCCTGCAACGCGCACAGATTCGCTCAATACGATCCCTTGCAAACTCATAACCGCAACTTCAGTAGTACCACCACCGATATCGATGATCATGTTACCTGTCGCTTCAGTGACGGGTAGCCCTGCACCGATCGCTGCCGCAATGGGTTCATCAATGGGGTAAACTTCACTGGCTCCAGCGCGACGGGCGGCATCCATGACGGCTCGCCATTCTACGCCTGTAACACCGCTAGGAATGCCGATCGCAATCCGAGGATTGAAAACGCCTTTTTTGACCTTTTGGATGAAGGCTCGTAACATTAGCTCCGCAGAGTCAAAATCGGCAATTACTCCGTCTTTGAGAGGACGCACGGCAATAATGTCACCAGGTGTGCGCCCAATCATTTTATTTGCTTCATCTCCAACTGCGTAGGCAGTCTTATCTCGTTGATCGATCGCAACAACTGATGGCTCTTGCAACACGATACCTTCTCCAGACACATATATAAGTGTGTTGGCAGTACCGAGGTCAATGCCGATGTCTTTTGTAAAATGGCGTAATAAACCCACAGTAAACTCTTCCAGTGGTCAAACTAGCTATATCGTCTTAACATTTTATTACGATTGTTGTCACTTAGTCTAGTCTTACGAGTATTCCATAATCGGTACATTGCTTGTATGGCTTTCGCCACACTCAATGTAAGTACCTCAGCATAATTAAAAAACCAGAAAACCGTACCGCCCGCTAAGCGGGCGGTACGGTTTTCTGGTTTTTTATATACGAAATCTACGATATGATTGATGTAGATAACAATTATTAACAATTAACTATTATCCAATGAGTGACTGGCTAGAACATACCGTCCAAACTGAAGTAACTATTCCCGTGGAATATGCGTGGTCGTTATGGTCAGACTTAAGCGCAATGCCCCGTTGGATGAAGTGGATTGACTCTGTAGTAATTACAGATGATCCTGAAATATCGGCTTGGAAGCTTGGTACAAATAGTTTAACTTTTACTTGGAAATCTCGGATTCTCAAACAAATTCCTAACCAAATTATGCAATGGGAATCCATTGGCGGATTGCCTAATCGTGGGGCAGTGCGCTTTTATGCCCGTCCTAACAATGTAACCATCGTCAAATTAAGTATTGCCTATGCGATGCCTGCGATCGGTCAACTTATGGATAATTTGTTTTTGGGGAAATTAGTGGAATCGACTCTACAGCAAGATTTAGAAAGATTCCGCGTTTACGCCGAAGTCGATTTTGCTAAGCAAAATCAAGCCACGGCCAACTGAAAGATATCCAAAAAAATAGCTATAGCCAAACAAGAATTAGAGGTGCGGCGCAAAGCGCCGCACCTCTAGTTCTTGTTTTTTTAGGCTGGGAAGGGAGTATACCTGAAATAACTAAAAAATAGAGCGCTGCCCTTCGGGGCTGACACCAATTATTGTCAGTTGGCAGTCTAAGACGGAGAACCCATACTTATCCGCCACTTTTTTGCTGATCGAGAGAATTTGATCGTTTTTAAACTCGATCACACGATTGGTTTTTACACAGACTAAATGGTGATGGTGATGGGGCTTGGGTTGATTAATCTCATAATGTTTATGGTCTTCGGTGAGTTCTAGTTCCCGCAAAATGCCCATTCTTGCCATCATTTTGACAGTGCGATAGATGGTGGATAGACTAATATTTTCCCCTTGAGTTTTTAGGCGTTCGTATAAGTCTTCGGCGCTGAGATGCTCACCTTCAGGGAGGGTCTGGAATGTACTGAGAATCACCTCGCGCTGGGGAGTCATGCGACAACCTTTTGAGTTAAGTTCAGCTTTGAGGGCTTCAGGTGAATAGGTGGTCTCCACGGAAGTCATGACATTATCAATAATGATGGCTTCTTGAGAATAGCATAATTAAAAGCATTGCTAAGCACTGCTTTTAATTACTGAATAGGCTCAAAACTATGGCGATCGCTCTGCGATCGCCATAGTTTTGGAGTGTAGCTACTTATGCTATGGTTAAAAGCCTGTGTAAATTAAAGTAATTAGCTATGCCATCGTTGCCCCGTGCGATTATTCATCGTAAAAAAGTCGATGCGGTTCAGCGTTTTCATCCTTGGATTTTTTCGGGTGCGATCGCTAAACTCCAAGGTGAAGTCCATGATGGCGATCTGGTCGAAGCCTATAGTGAAGATGGCAAATTTTTAGCGATCGGTTTGTGGGGCTTAGGTAGTATTGCGATTAAGGTGCTATCGTTTCAGCCTGTGGAGTCGATGCAAAGTTTATTGCGCGATCGCCTGAAGCAAGCATTTATTTTGAGACAGCAATTAGGCTTAATTGATAATCCAGAAACCAATTGCTATCGGTTAATTAATTCTGAAGGGGATGGTTTAGCGGGATTAATTATTGATGTGTATGGTGGGACGGCGGTTTTACAGTGCCATTCTTTGGGAACCTATCGCTATCGTCAAGATATTGCGGAAATCTTGAAAGAACTTTACGATCAACAAGCTGGCGATCGCTTGCAAGCAGTGTATGACAAAAGCTCGGCAACCCTTTCGCGAAACTCCCCAAACCAGTCCCAAGATAGTTTATTGATAGGCGAAAAATCTGACGATAGTGTTGAAATTTTGGAATATGGACATCGGTTTATTGTTGATTGGGAACGCGGTCAAAAAACAGGATTTTTCTTGGATCAAAGAGAAAATCGCCGTTTATTTGGCAAGTATGCGACAGGCAAAAAAGTTTTAAATACCTTCTGCTATTCGGGCGGTTTCTCTGTTTATGCTATGGCAGCAGGTGCAGAGGAAGTCCATTCTATTGATAGCTCTGCGAAAGCGATGGAATGGACAGATCAGAATATTGCGGCAAATTTTGATCGCGATCGCCAAGCTATTCATAAATCCTTTACGGGCGATGTTTTTGATTTTTTGAAGCAATGCGACTCTGACTATGAGGCGATCGTGCTTGATCCCCCTGCCTTCGCCAAAAGTTTATCAGCGCGACATTCAGCTATGAAGGCTTATAAACGCTTGAATTTACAGGCTATGTCGAAATTAAAAAGTGGCGGATTATTATTCACATTCTCCTGTTCGCAGGTGGTGAATGTGGAGAATTTTACAGGAGCCGTGACTGCGGCAGCGATCGAGTCAGGTCGGACTATTCGAGTTTTAGATCATTTGAGCCATGCTTCTGATCATCCCACCAGTATTTTTCATCCTGAAGGTTCCTATCTCAAAGGGCTAGTTTTGAGCGTTAGTTAAATAGGCGGCGCAAAGCGCCGCCTATTTAACTACCTTAATTTTGCCTGAGTGAATGGCATCAAAAATGGAACGAATCTGATTAATCTCGCGATCGCTTAACCCCGCATTCTCAAACAAACTGTTATAGATCACTTTGCTAAAATATAAATAGCCTTTGCGATTAATCATTCCTGACTGCATAATCCTCATTACGACTTCATTGATCGTAATCGCATTAGTTGGGGTGCTACGAGTAGTGTCTTCAGGTAAGTTGAACTCAGTATTTTGTTCCTTCGTATTAGTACTAATAGGTGGAACTCTCGATAGATTATTCGGTTGTGAATAATAACCTGTTGGTATAGTTGGAGGATTGATCTGACTATGCAAACATCGATTCACTGCTGCTTTTAGCATTTCATGATCAAAGGGCTTAGTTAGATAGTCATCTGCTCCAATTTCCATACATTTCATGACACTATCCATCTCTTCAAGAGCAGAAATCATGATGACTGGAATATTTTGTAACCCAGAGTCTTGTTTTAAATATTTTAATACTGCGTATCCATCAATTTCAGGCATCATGATATCTAAAAGAATTAAGTCATAGTGATTTGCCCGAATCATTGACAGGGCTTCACGTCCATTGGTGGCCATTGATAAATTATAATCTTTTGTACGCAAGCGTCGGGATAACATATCTCGATTGATTTCGTTATCATCGACGATCAAGACTTGAAAATTTGGTAATGCCATTGCGATATCCTTGATTACCCGTTGTTAGACCATACTTTAACGCAATTTCTACCCTCTCGTTTGGCTTGGTAGAGAGCAAGATCCGATTCCTTAATTAATTGCTGAGAAGTTGTAGACTCTACACAAGGACTGATCGTTGATAAGCCTAGACTAGCGGTGACATAGGAGTTTATCTGCGAAGATGCATGGACAATATTTAGATTTTCTATCTCAAGGCGGATTTGTTCGGCGCAAAAGCTGGCTCCATCGCTATCTGTATCGGGGAGAATAATTGCAAATTCTTCCCCACCATATCTTGCTAAGGTATCTCTTGGGCGTTTGATTGCTCGTGAGGCCGCGATCGCTACTTGACACAGGCAATCATCTCCCGCCAAGTGACCGTAGGTATCATTATATTTCTTAAAGTAGTCGATATCAAATAATATTAGAGAAAGAACTTTTTTTTCTCTTTTTGCAGCATTCCATTCTCTTTCTAAGACTTTATCAAAAAACCGACGATTGGCAATACCCGTTAAGCCATCACGATGGGATAATGCTTCTAATTCATTTTTGATGATTTCTAATTCATAATAGGCGATCGCAAGTTCCTTATAGGCGGCTTCTAGTTTTTGCTTATTGAAGGCTTCGCGATCGTACAAATCTTTTTTATCAAGACAGGCTCTGACTCTGACCTTAAGTAGAACGCGATCGTAGGGTTTAGTTAAATAATCTTCAGCCCCCTTTTGAATGCAAGAAAGAATCATATCTTTCTCATCTAATGCCGAAATAATAATGACAGGAATAATTCGCCATTCCTGATGGCTTTTGAGATGCTCTAGTACTTCTAATCCATTCATCACTGGCATCATCATGTCCAATAGAAGCAGGTCTATTGATTGGGAAGCTATTATTTCTAAACCTTTTTTGCCGCTATCTGCCAAGATAATATTGCTATATCCTAAATTTTTTAAATGACGATACAATAGCTCTCGATTCATCGGCTCATCGTCAACAATTAGGATGTTAGACTTACTAATTTCTGGCATATTTTTCTAACAACCTCTCAATTTTGCCTAATAATCTCACAAATTCAATCGGCTTGGTGTCATAATCATCACAACCTGCTTCAAGTCCCCTTTCGCGATCGCCTACCATGGCATGGGCTGAACAACCAATGATAGGAATATTACGAGTTGTAGATATTTGTTTTAGGCGCTTTGTTGCTTCCCACCCATCTAAAACTGGTAAACTCATATCCATCACAATTAAATTGGGTAGCTCTGATTCGGCAACTCTCACTCCAGATTCTCCATCAACAGCAACTATAACTTCAAATCCTCTACGCATTAATCTTCGCGATAGCATATCACGATTCATTTCATTATCTTCAACTAGTAGGATTTTTGCCATATCGATTTAGGTGTCCCCTAATTGTACATTGCCAGCAAATAATCGCTACAAAATGATCCCCTCATATAGAAAATCTATCTTACATTGCTTTGCGATCGCAAAGCAAAATCAAATAAAACCCAAATAAAACCGAAATAAAGGTCGGCGGTGCAAAGCACCGCCGACCTTTATTTAGAAAAAAGGCTCGCATTGCGAGCCTTTTTGATTGTTTTATTTGCCCATACCTAGCTGTTGGGCTTTTTGGTAAACCTTTCCTTCCGTTAAGAGTGAAGGCGCAATTACCACTTCCACTTGTTGCATCTCCCGAATATTGGCGGCTCCAAGGGTTCCCATGCTGGTTTTGAGTGCGCCCAGTAGGTTGTGTGTACCGTCATCAAGTCCCGCAGGACCACGCAAAATTTGCTCTAAGGAACCTGTTGTACCCACCTTGATTCTAGTTCCCCGTGGTAAAACAGGGCTAGGTGTTGCCATCCCCCAGTGGAAACCACGACCTGGGGCTTCGGCGGCTCTGGCTAAGGGCGAACCAATCATCACGGCATCAGCACCACAGGCGATCGACTTGCAGATGTCGCCTCCTGTAATCAAGCCACCATCGGCAATGATGGGGACATACTTGCCAGTTTCTTTAAAGAAGTCTTCACGGGCGGCGGCGCAGTCGGCAACGGCGGTAGCTTGGGGAATACCGACACCGAGGACACCTCTAGAGGTACAGGCGGCTCCAGGTCCAATCCCCACAAGGACACCTGCGGCTCCTGCTCTCAAGAGTTCGAGAGTTACGTCATAGGTGACGCAGTTTCCCATAAGAACGGGGATCGGCATGTCTTGACAGAATTTGGCAAGATCGAGCGAAATCAGTCCTTCGGCAGCAATATGGGTCGTGGAAACGACAGTGGATTGCAGAAAGAATAAATCACAACCTGCTTCGGCAGCGATTAAACCATATTTAAAAGCATTAACGGGAATGCTGCTGGCGCAAGCAATACCACCTTTTTCTTTGATTTCACGGATACGTTTTTTGATTAGCTCAGGCTTAACTGGTTCCGCATAAAGTTGTTGCATAAGGGAGACAAACTCGGTAACACCCACAGATGCGATTTTTTCTAAAATGGGTTTGGGATCGGCATAGCGAGTTTGGATACCGTCAAGGTTAATCACACCTAATGCACCTAGCTCCGACAGTCTCACGGCTGCATCAACATCGACAACGCCATCCATAGCGCTGGCAATAATCGGAATTTCACGACGGATTCCCCCAACTTCCCAAAATGTATCGGCAACGTTGGGATCGAGGGTTCTGCCCCCTGGTACTAGGGCAATTTCATCGATGCCATAGGCTCTGCGTGCAGTCTTACCGCGCCCAATTTGAATGTCCACTGTTTGTACTCTCTTCTCTAGAATTTGATTTTGTAGTTGCTCAGGTTTGCGTAAAAATCTTACATTTTTGAAGATTTACGCTAGGGGTTAATGTTTTAAGCAGCGATCGCAGGATGATTACTGATTAAACTGATTAAGTTGTGCTTAGGTTTACAGAAGATCTTAATATTTTCTTAAGATACTGTGGCTTATTGAACAATGATAGCTAATTAGTGCGATGGAAGGTTATTTTTTAAGAGGAGTGCTAATTACCCTGTCTTCAAAAATAATAAATCTAAGCGATGGCTGAATTTTTTAATACCTATGGCTTCTTGATTGTATCGGCGATTTTTGGTGCAATTCTAGGGATTTCCGTCTATTTGCCATTGATGGCAGGTCAGTTGTCACTGGCAACTCCGGGGTTTTATGCCTTGGGCGGCTATATCGCGGCGATCGCCTCTACTAAGATTTTAACGACGACAACAGGCACTTTACCAATCTGGTGGGTATTGCTGGAAATGCTGGCGGCGGGTGTGGTGTCGGGACTATTTGCCATCGTTCTGGGAATTCCTGTATTGCGCCTACGCGGAATTTATTTAGCGATCGCTACCATTGCTTTTGTGGAGATTTTGCGAGTAGTGGCGCTAAATCTAGAGATCACGGGTGGGGCGATCGGCATTTTTGGGATTCCTCAGCCCTTTCAGTCACCCTTAGAATATCTTTGGTTAGCTTTGCCGCTTTTGGGATTGAGCATGGTCTTTATGTATCGTCTGGAAAAAGTGCGGGTTGGTCGAGCCTTAATTGCCATTCGAGAAGATGAACTAGCTGCCGATTCGATGGGAATTAATCCCACCTATTACAAGGTTTTAGCTTTTACCTTAGCAGCGATCTTAGCGGGTATGGTGGGAGCCATTAGCGCCCATTTCTTAAATACATGGAATACGCGGCAGGGAACTTTTGATGCCAGTATTATCTTCTTGTCTTTTGTCTTGATTGGTGGTTCTCGTACTTTTTGGGGGCCTGTAGTGGGTGGGATTATTCTCACGGCTCTGCCTGAAGTTTTGCGAGGTATGGCTAGTACTGGTGTTCCCCTGTGGTTAGGACAATTTTTGAAGGATGGGCGCTTAATTATTTTTGGGTTATTAATCGTAATTGGTACAATTTTTTATCCTAAAGGAATTATCACTCCAGAGTTTTTAGACTGGTGCAAGCGCAAAACTCAAAAATTATTTTCCAAGCAGAAACAAGGGGCTTAAGCCCCTTGTAACCAGATAAATTTTAAAAAAGCTTGCTTCGCAAGCTTTTTTAAAATTTATCTGATACACAAAACCTAAAAATAGGCTGTGATATGCCACAAAAAAAGATTACTGATCGACTTAATAACCGATCGCGACAAGTTGTTAACTCCCTCTTGTTGGTGGCGAGTTTATTGGGGATTTATGCGATCGCCAATCCTGAAATATGGACTGAAATATGGAACTATTTGCCATGCCTGACTGAATGTGAGGCAAGAGCAGCCAATGAGTTGCTAAATACAAATAAAGCGATCCCCAGTTTAATTAATCTCAAAAAGTTAGATAAAAAGGCGATCGCGATGGTAATTGAAAAATCAAAATATAGGCTCACGGTTTATTATCAAAAAAAGCCGATTAAATCCTATGCGATCGTCTTGGGGGCAAATCCCAAGGATGACAAAATCCGTCAAGGGGATCAGCGTACCCCTGAAGGTGTGTTTCGGGTAAAGGAGCTTTATTACCATTCGGAATGGTCAAAATTTATTTTGTTGGACTATCCCACTCAAGACTCTTGGCGTAAGTTCTCACAGGCGAGAGCTAGGGGCGAGGTGAACATAAATGATGATATTGGCGGTGAGATTGGCATTCATGGCGTTGAGAAAGGAAAAGACTGGATCATCGATCGCAAAATCAATTGGACTTTAGGATGTGTATCAATGAAAAACAGAGATGTGGATGAAATTTATCCCCTATTACAACGCGGTACTTTGATTGAGATTTTGCATTAATTTGCATTAAATTAGGACTTACGCAGAAAGACTTGAAAGCGTGATTCTAACGTGGGGGCAATTCATGAATTGCCCCCACGTTTGGTTATTTTGCACCAATCAACGGGCAAGATGCCCGTTCCACAGGGATTTATCTTTGTGGGTCAGACATCTTGTCTGACATGGCTTTCGATTTGCGCCTCGAAAATCTTCTCAAAAATCTCCTCAACAATAATCATGACTAACAAGACAAACCTATCTGTACAAAATGTAACCCGCCGCTTTGGGGGGTTAGTGGCAGTGAATGAGGTGTCTTTTGATGTGCAGGAAAATGAGATTTTTGGTGTAATTGGTCCTAATGGTGCAGGCAAGACCACACTTTTTAACACGATTACAGGATTGATTGCGCCAACGACTGGCAAAGTTCTCTACGATGGGCAGGAAATTACAAATCGTCGTCCTCATCAAATCGCTAAATTTGGGATTGCCCGCACCTTTCAGAATATTCGCTTATTTGGAGAACTGTCGGCACTAGAGAATGTGGCGATCGCCCGACATCTCTGCACTAGCTCAGGGCTTTGGAGTGGAGTCTTAGGTCTAACTCCCAACGAAGAAAAGCAAACCTATGATCGGGCTTGGGAATTATTAGAACTGGTGGGACTCAGCGATCGCGCTGAAGTCAAAGCCAAAAACTTTTCCTATGGCGATCAACGTCGCCTCGAAATTGCTCGCGCCCTTGCTTTGCAACCGAAATTATTATTACTCGATGAACCCGCCGCAGGCATGAATCCTAGCGAAAAAGGACAACTCAGCGATTTTATCCGTAGTTTACGCGATCGCTTTGCACTGACCATTCTGCTGATCGAACATCATGTTCCCTTAGTGATGGGGCTGTGCGATCGTATAGCCGTGTTAGATTTTGGGCAATTAATTGCGATCGGTCAGCCTGAAATTGTCAAAAGCGATCGGGCCGTAATTGAAGCCTATCTAGGTGATGAAGGCTAGACTTTTGATGATATCTTCAGGAATACAGCCTATGTTAGATATTACAGATAAATTTTCAAAAAGCTTGCTTCGCAAGCTTTTTGAAAATTTATTTAGGTTTTAAGAAAGCGCAAAGCGCTATATTTACTTACTAATTGATCAAGACTAATTGACTTAACAATATTGCTAAGATTTTGCGAGTAAACATGAATCAGTCCAAGCAGTTAAAACCGCAGTCAAAACCTCAGTTTATTCGCTTTGATCGAGGCATTAGTCAGTTCAATCATGATTACTACGCAGCATTGGGATTACCAATCATTAGCAATCATCTGTACATTCGCAATGTGTATTTACGGATTGCAAGGATCTTGCACCCCGATGTATACGGATTTTCTGCTGAAGAGAAGGAAATTGCCACCCAATATCTCGCAAAACTAGTCAATCCTGCCTATAACATGCTGATGAAAGAGCAGGATCGTCAAGCTTACCAGAGCATCTTCAAGTTGCTTGCCATGCGCTTAATGCAGAGATCTCGTAATATTCAGATTCATTCAGAAATGGCCTGTGAGTTAATGATCACTCCCAGCGATGAAGTTTACGAGCGATTTGTGACCGAGATTGCCAAAGTGCAGTACCAATCGCTTACAAATATTTTGGAGCATACAGCCGAGATCAGTGAACTTAATCTAGTCTACATTCTGTATAAAGCAGGCTATCACCACGGGGCAGCCAATATGCCGCCAGTACTTGCGCCGATGGTGTCACCTAAAACCACTAAAGCCCATGTCCAAAACTTCCTACCACCACCATCAAAGCCTAGTTACGCCTATAACCTGAAGTATGTACCCGATCAATCTTCTAATAATTTGCAATCTAGCTCTGATGCAACGATCCTTCAGGAGTCTGATGCAACCGTAATTCAGGAGAGAGCCGATCGCAATAATATACAGATGATTAACAATCGGCTGAATATGTGTGAAATCTATATCATGCAGAGTGATTGGAATGCAGCGCTTCGAGATTTGCGAGATATTTTGCAAATTGATCAGAACAATAGTAAATGTTTGGCGATGTTAGGTGTGGTTTATCAAAACATCAATCAACCACAAATGGCAAAGGCAAGCTTTAAGCGATCGCTTCAGATTAATCCTCAAGAGGGGCTGGCTCTAAAATATCTTCTAGAATTTGATGATTCTAGCCAATCTAACAGTATTGCCAAAAAGAATAGTATTACTAAGGCAAATCCCAATATCAATCAAAAAACCAATCAAAAAATCAATCAAAAAGAAACACCTCCACAACGTAGTTGGATCTTAAAACTGCGCGAATGGATTGCCAGCCATAAATAGATAAACTCCCAAAAAGCTTGCAAAGCAAGCTTTTTGGGAGTTTATCTGGGTCTTAAGAAAGCGCAAAGCGCTGTGTAGCAATTTTCACTGCCAAAATCGCGATACGATAAAAGGCGAAGACTGAGAGAACTGTATGGTGCATCAACTGCCGACTGGCGCAAAAGACTTACTTCCCCTAGACGTTGCTCAAAAGCGTTGGATCGAGAGCCGCATTCAACAAACTTTTCAGTCATGGGGCTATCAACGCATCATTACCCCAACTGTTGAACATTTGCGATCGCTGACCGCAGGTGGAGCCGTCGATCCTGAATCCGTAATCCAACTGCATAGCAACAGCATCGATATTTTAGGATTACGTCCCGAATTTACCGCCTCGATCGCCCGCGCCTATGCTGCCCGTTTGGGTAGCCATGTGGCAACCTGTCCGCAACGACTTTATTACAACGCCAATGTATTTCGGCGCAGAGCCAACAACACCTCTGAGGAGTCTTTTCAGACAGGCGTAGAATTGCTGGGCGCATCAGGATTATTAGCTGATGGCGAAATTTTGTTGCTCCTAGCCGAAAGCCTCGATCGCGTAGAACTACCCGATTGGCAAATTATTCTCGGTGATGCTCGACTAACTGGCGCATTGCTCGATCTATTGCCAGAACAATATCGCGCCAAGTTACGCCAAAGCCTCGCTAAGCTCGATCGCATTGCCATTACTGAGATGGACTTACCTGAAGATGTCAAAGGCTATGCCCTCGAACTAGTTGATCTGCGTGGCAAGCCCAAGGATGTATTGAGTCGTCTCGCCACCAGCCAATGGACTTCGGGACTGACAGGCGAAATCAATTACCTCAAATCTCTAATCGATCTTTGGGAAAGTACCAATCAAAATGCTAGTGATCGCCTAATTCTCGATCTTAGCTTTATGCAAACCTTCGACTACTACACAGGAATCGTGTTTGAGGTTGCTTGCAATAACTATGTCGTTGCTCAAGGCGGACGCTACGATCACTTGCTTGGGGTTTATCATCCTCAACATGTCAGCTATCCCAGTATCGGCTTTTGCATTAATCTCGAAGAGTTGCAACAGGCGCTACAAAAGCAATTACCCCAAACGCTCACCACGTCAAGCTGCTTAGTTGTCGCCAAAACCACAGAGTCAATGCAATCCGCCTTTGCCCATGCCGCAAAATTACGTCAAGATCCCCAAATAGAGGCGATCGAGCTAGAGCTACAGTTTCGTGATGCTGATGTGGTGCGGGATCATGCGCGATCGCGTGGTATTCCCCAGATTGCATGGGTCAGTGGCGACGGGGCGATCGTTTCTGAAACAATAGCTACTTAAATCAAATAAAAAAGAGAGGTGCTGCTAAGCTCTCTTTTTTATTTGAAAAATATTGCCCAAATTTGAAAAAATTGGATAACTTAAGGTAATCTATTCAACCAATCATCAAATTTGCGTAGTTAGAGATTTCCTAAGTAAATCTCTAACCCATTTTGCTAGTGATTTTTGATAGAGATTAGGTGCGACTTAATGAGATTTCCAGAAACTGCAAAATCGAGTACAAGCTTAGCTTTTAGCCTAGGACTGATTGCGGCGATTATTGTCACAGGCTGGTATTACATCATTTTGCCATTTCAGAAAAATCCCCAAAAGCCTGTATTTTCTAACGATCTCAAGTCAGTTCCTGCACCAGCACCACCGATCGCCGCCATTAAAGTCGCACCTATGCCCCAGCCAACGGTCAAAGCAAAGCCTAAAACTAACGATGCTAAATATCAAGGTAAGGTTAATGCCAGTATTGGTTTAGTGTTTCGCGCTGATCCTAGCCAAGCATCTAAAAGCGTTGGTGGTGCAGACTTTAATAACAAAGTTTCTGTACTTAGAGAAGCCCCCGATCGCGAATGGATATATGTTCGCAACGAAAATACAAAGGAAGAAGGTTGGGTCAGGACTGGCAATATTACCAAAGATTAAACCTGTAAAGTCGCGTCCCACAGGGGCGCAGATTTATCAAATTTAGTGATTTGGGGAGGAATTAGGATTATTCAGGATGCTCGAACATTCTAGAGAGGTCGTGCAAAGCATGACCTCTCTAGAATGTTTTTTGCACTTTGTAAAGGCGTAGCATAATAGATATGAAACCAATTGACACTCCTCAGCCTAAAGGCATGAGGATTCTTGGACTCAAAGAATGCCTGTAGGACTTGTCCTAGAATGGTCTTACCCAGTGATACCTAGTCTTGCAACTAGCTTCTCAAGCGTGAATTCCCGTATGCCCTACGGTACTTAATGTATTCTAATATAAAGCCGTCCTGGAAGGACGGGGTTTTAAACCCATTTTTCCGATAACGCTGCAAGTAAATTGCGTTATCTCCTGTAGCGCTTTGCGCTTACTTAAAAAAACAAGATAATTTTAGAAGAGCTTGCTTTGCAAGCCCTTCTAAAATTATCTTGAACTCCTCAGAGCAATTAATCGGATTAGCAATGCATTTTATAGATCGCGTTACGATACAAGTCAAGTCTGGAGATGGTGGAGATGGTTTAGTTGCCTTTCGCCGTGAGAAGTATGTGCCTGCGGGTGGTCCTGCGGGTGGGAATGGTGGTCATGGCGGATCGGTGATTTTACAGGCAACCACCGATCTGCAAACCCTTCTAGACTTTCGCTTCGAGAATATTTTTAAGGCTGAAGCTGGCGAACGCGGCGGTCCTAGCAATATGACGGGCAAAAAGGGCAACGATCGCATTATCAAAGTGCCACTGGGTACAGTGGTCATGAATGAGGCGACAGGCGAAGTTTTAGGAGATCTTACAGAAGTTGACCAGACTTTGGTCGTGGCAAGGGGTGGTAAAGGTGGCTTGGGTAATAAATACTTTTTAAGCAATCAAAATCGCGCCCCTGACTACGCCTTACCTGGATTACCAGGGGAAGAACTGACGCTTTATTTAGAATTAAAACTAATTGCGGAAGTGGGGATCATTGGAATGCCCAACGCTGGTAAATCGACTTTAATCTCAGTTGTATCAGCAGCACGCCCCAAAATTGCCGATTATCCCTTTACGACCCTTGTGCCAAATCTAGGGGTCGTGTCCAAGCCATCAGGTGATGGTATTGTCTTTGCGGATATTCCTGGACTTATTGAAGGTGCATCCGATGGGATCGGCTTAGGGCATGACTTCTTACGCCATGTCGAACGGACTAAGCTCTTAATTCATCTCATCGATGTGACTCAAGATGATCCCCTCACCGCTTATCATACAATTCAAGAAGAGTTAGCCGCCTATGGTCATGGTTTAGCTGATAAGCCCCAAATTCTGGCGTTAAATAAAATTGATGCGATGTTGCCTGAAGATGTGGAGGAAATTGCTGCCCAGTTTGATCTACCCATCCTCGCGATTTCGGCCGCATCGAAAAAAGGACTAGATAAACTTTTGCAGTTGGTCTGGAAACAATTAGAACAATTCGATCAAGATAATCCTTAGGGACTTGCGACTTAATAAAGTACCAAATATAAAACCAGAATCGGTGGGGCGGAGAATCCGCCCCACCGATTCTGGAAAATCTGGATTGGTATTTTATTTTCTCGCAAGTCCCTTAGTAAACAAGGGGGCTTAAGCCCCTTTGTTTTTATTTGAACATCAAGAAATTACCAAAGGCGGCGATCGTGGTTATTTTTTGATTAGGTAAATCCGTTTCGTAAAGACTGAACAGTACAAAATTTTGCTGTTTTGTCGAATTTTCCACAAGGGGTTTAATTACACCTTTGCCTTGAGAAATCACAAATTTACAGGATTGCTGAGCCGCGATCGGAATATTCTCGCCAGCGCAAATTGAGTTTTGACCTACTTCTGTAAATCGTTCAGTGGCATAGGTGATGTAGCGATCTTTGCTGGGATTGGTGATAGCCATTACGCCAACAACTACAGCAGCACCAATTAAAATTGCTTGTGATTTCATACTCTCTTCTTGGTGAAATAATTAGCGGGCGCGGATTCACCGCGCACTACTGATTATTTCACTTTTTAATGGGCGCGATCGCCTCTTGGCTAATTTGACAAATCTGATCATGACAATGCCCATTACTTGCCACGATCGTCCCCCATTGCCTTAGTTCCAGATTGTTGTAAGACAATGGCGACAGGTCGGCGTGGGTAAGTTGTCCACCTGCCTCGGTCAAGATAATTTCAGGAGCGCAATAGTCCCAATCCTTGGGTGCAGATTTGCCTGAGACAGAGATATAAACATCGGCATTACCTGAAGCGATCGCCGCAAATTTGCCGCCGATACTACCCACCGCGATTTCCGCCGCCTTGGGCAGTTGTTGGAGAATACTTTCTAATTGGTAATTGCGATGGCTCCGACTAGCGACCACCACCATTTTCGCTAGGTCAACTTTGTTAGAAACATGGATGCGTTGCTGTGCGCCGTCCCTAGTTTCTACAAATGCACCATGACCCAGAAAACCTTGAAACAATCGATCTTGAGCAGGAGTTGCCACCAGTCCGAGGACGGGACGCTGGCGATAGCTCAAACCGATATGTACGGCAAACTCGTTAGTCCGACGGATAAAATCACTTGTGCCATCCATCGGATCGATGATCCATACCCATTCATGATCGAGGCGATCGCTACTATCTTCAGTTTCTTCGCTGAGGTAGGCAAAATTTTCTGTGCCGAAGGTTTGCTTTAATTGTCCCAAAATGAAATCATTGGCGGCTAAATCGGCGGAGGTGACATTACCATCTTCAACGCCCTTAAATGTGATCTTTAAATCCTGTGGCGCTTGATAATACTTCATCAGAATGTCCCCTGCGCCCCAAGCGATCGGGCGAGTCAGTGACATAATTTCGTTTAAATTCAGCATCTTGAATTTTGGTGAAGCTAATGATCTGTACTATAGCGTAACTACAGCGCTTAATAAACCGCAAAAGCTAAATGTGCCGCTTCGCGGCACATTTAGCTAGACTTTGGTGGCAATATATTTGGCGATGCTTGCGGATGCACCTGCTGAACCCATTCGTTCTAAACCATTGCGACCAACCTCTTGGAAGTAGTCAGGATCTTGCAAAATGTGATGCAAGACATCGGCGACCTGTGCGGGTTTGTCGATTAAATTCACAGAGCAGCCTAATAAATCCGCCTGTTCTTCGGCAAACTTGCGCGTAAATTGGGGGCCATTTCCTGCGATCGTAATTACGGGCTTACCGATACCCACCAGTTGCTCCGTTGCCGTGCCTGCCATCGCTAAGCCTAAATGACATTGATGAAGGCAATCACTAAAGCCATCCCGCAATAAAGTCAGACGCGCATTCTGGACTTTAAAAGTAGTCTCATCAAGACGTAGCCAACCTTTTTGGAGGATGCTCTGTCCAATCACTTCTGGATCTAAATCTGGGGCGATCGCTACTAAAAAATGCACCTCATGGGGAATAGTTCGCGCCACTACTTGAGCGCAGAGCATCAGCGTCATCCAGTTTTCATAGGCTTCTGGCGATCGCGAACCTGGCAAAATCGCCACAGCCCAATCATGTTCACCAATGCCAAAATCAATCCCCTTTGGCTCTAGCCCATCCATCATCGAATTACCAAGATAAATGGCAGGAAGTTTAAAATCTTGTGTTAGGACTTCAGCCGTTAGCAAATCGCGGACAAAGATGGCTTGGCAATGACTGCTACCCATCAGGGTGCGTTCCCAAGGGAAAAAGATCGAACCACCAAAGGGCTTTTTGATATGGGGCAAATAACCTTGGCGATCGCGCCAATAATATTCAGATTTTGCCGTGGCCACAAACACAAAATCACAACCACCAAATTTGGCGGGCAACCATGCAAATAGCAATGGCACAATATCACCCACTGCCAAAATTAATCTTTTCCCCTTACGTCCTCCCCGTGACCATTTCCAGACAAAGCCCAATTGCTTACGAGTTAGCCCCACCAATCCACTTTTGACATCACGGGCGAGTTGACGGCTATCCATCCGTACAAATCCTCCCGATGGCATTGCCTGCGTGACTTGATCGGCAATGGGGATATTCGCCTTATTGTAAGCATGTCCCACGCCCACCATGGGCAAGGCGATCGCTGAAAATCCTAATTTTTCTAGTTCAATGCAAATACGGACTCCGATGATATCTTCACCATGTCCATTACTAATACATAAAATTTCCACGTTTTACCAAAAAATCTAATCTAGAATCTGAATACATCTCTTTGGGCGTTGCGTAATTCCCTAGGCTTTACTGGGAATAGCTGCTCTAATGTAACTTTAATAGAAACCGCGACATTATGCTTACGGGTTGTCCATGCTAAGACAGAAAATCAGCTTTTATCTCGATGACCTTGCCACGCCAATTGGCAAATTAATTAATATTGCGATCGCCTTACTCGTTCTTGCGTCCGCCACTAGCTTTGTCGCCCAAACCTATGAAATTTCCGAGATTACCCGCGATCGCCTCAATTTACTCGATGACATCATTCTTGGGGTATTTGTTTTTGAATATTTTTTACGGCTATGGTGCGCGGAGCAGAAACTCAAGCATCTATTTAGTCCCTACGCGATCGTCGATTTGGTGGCAATTTTGCCATTCTTCTTAGGGGCGATCGATGTTACCTTTATTCGCCTGCTGCGATGGTTTCGGATTTTGCGCCTCATTCGCTTAGTGGAATCGCGATCGCTATTTGCCCATAAAACCGAAGACATTGCGATTCTATTTAGGATTCTCTTCACTCTATTTGCGATCGTCTTTGTCTTTTCGGGATTGGTTTACCAAATCGAACATCCCACTAATCCCAAGTTCCATAACTTCCTTGATGCCTTCTATTTTTCCATTTTCACGATGACGACTGTTGGCTATAGCGATGTGATGCCCAAATCCGATGCTGGCAAGCTAACCACCGTGATCATGGTTCTCACAGGCATTGCTCTAATTCCTGTGCAGTTGGGAGAACTCTTTAAGCGCTTAATTAGAACTGCCAATCAAAGCGATCGCGGCGATCGCGAAGTTGACCTGATTAAAGAGATTAGCTGCTCTGGTTGTGGACTATCACTGCATGATGCTGACGCTGTGTTCTGTAAAGTATGTGGAACTAAGCTTTTCTAACGTTCACCACAGGTTTTAGAATTCCTTGGGCAATTACAGCGCCCTTGTCCATGTTGCTGCTTGCGCTCATGTTCAAGAAAGATTCTGAAGCAATTACTCAATCAAAAGGATTCAATTGCGTTATGTGTCGTAATCAATCAATTTAATTAACTCACTCAGGAAATCGAGCGCTCTCTTGTCATAGTTAGAGCTTTATATGAAAAAATAATGATCGTCCTAACGTGGCAATTTATCGCTCTCATACTGGCTGGATTTAGCTTAAGTTTAGGATTGCTCCCTAGTCAGGGTGTATTCTGGGAAGCGATCGATCAGCATTCTAGCCACGCTACTTTGACTGATGGAAAAACAACTGCCTCGGTTGTATTTCAGTTTGATGCTGATGGGCTAATTACCAGTATGCGGGCTGAATCCCGTTGTTATCGTGTAGTTGGCGACAAATCGATGTTTATGCCTTGGGTCGGCAATTTTCGAGAATATTCTGTTTGTAATGGAATGTGGATTCCTTTAGAAGGAGAAGTAGGATGGGAACATCCAGAAGGGCTTCGACTTTATTTCAAGGGCAAAATCACCAAAGTTAGCTATGAGTTTGCAGTGATCTAGAGTGTGGGATGGACAGTGCAAAGCACCGCCCATCCCACAAAGCATAGTTTAAAGGAATCTAATTAGGTTACATTCTATGAGAAAAACACCTTTTTTCAAGCACCGTTTATTTCTATTAGGAGTATCTTTATGTCTTTATACGATGGGACTAATTTTCCCATCGCTTGCTTTTGAGATTATCAATTATAAAACATTACACTCAGGTGTCATCATTGATATGAAAGGAATAGAAGTGACAGCTTGGGGAATACTCGGATTATTATTTCTGCAAATACCTGCGATCGGCTGGCTTGCCAATCCACTTTATTGGCTTTCCTGTGTATTTTTTGTAAAGAAGAAATATCAGTTATCCATCGCTTTTACAACTACCGCAATTATTGTTGGTTTTCTAGGAACAATATCCGCATATTGGTTTGCTTTGCCAAATGGGAGTAGTCCTGATAGTCAAATTTTATTAACTAAATTACTACCTGGTTTTTGGTTATGGCTTGCTGCTCCTACATTTCTAATGATTGTTGATTTTATCTATTTGCAATATAGGAGCCGTGCCAATGTACATGAATAAAAAAAGGAGAAGCATAAGACTAAATTTGGATAAATTGCCAATTTTGTTAGGAGCAATTATTTTTTCTTTACTTGTTTTTGAAGATAAGGCGATCGCGCAAGCTGCGGATGTCCCAAAACCTAATCTTAGCGGTGACTTTAGCAGCATATTTTTACAAGGAAATCGTGGCTTTTATGCTGTTCAAAAGTGGTTAGTAATTGAGTCCGTAGAATCAGAAATAAATGGTGGGACTGTAAATTGTCGGTACAGCCCGAATGGAGAGATCCGATCCCGCATTCAAAGAGGCTCTATTCTTACGGCTGTTTTTAACAAAACTGCAAAGGGGCAAGTTCCCAATCCCCATACTGATGCTGATGATGCGATCGTTTTAGATGGTAGTGGCTTTCCTTGGTTGCGGGTAATCGGCACAAGAGAGGAGTTAGCATATCCTGTAAGACCTCTGACTTTCGATGACTTAGGAGTGTGTTATGTGAGGGCCAATTTAAAATATATTGCTCCAATTAATCCTGATGCAATCAATTTTTACTATCAAAAAATATCTCGTTCTTATTGTACTAGTAAGCCTTTGTATTGCTTACCTAGCATCTCTCAATGGTTATCACTAAGATAATTGTACCGTCCGAGTAGTGGGCGGTACAATTGTCTTAGTTTTTAGTTGACTTATGCCTACCTACTTAGGGCTTGAATTAACCATAAATCAACGAAAAATTTGCAGCAACAAAAAGTTTTTGAAAGCGGCGCTTTCAAAAACTTTTTTGTAACGTGAGTTCGGGATAAGCCATGAGATCAATCTCATGGCTTAAAGCTAAAACCCGTTGAAACTGGTTAAGAGCGATTTTAAGAAATATTTCAGTCAGTTAAAACTGACTTTAGCTTTGCAGCCCAGAACTTTAGTTCTTGGTTGGCTTGGTTTTTAGGCGAAAACCTTAGCCCGAACTGACCTTAGTTAATACTGCTTAGCTTTTTGCCGTGATCTCTAGGTTGTGAAATATCGGCTGCCTTGGGTTCAGTAATAGACGAGGTGCGATCGCTGCTAATACTATTGTGGGGCAGAGGCTGATTAGCGATCGCCGCTTCGATATTGGCAGCCATAATTTCGCGAGGAATTGCACCAGTCGTATCACCGATCGCCTTATTCTCGCGGTCGAGAAAAATAAATCTAGGAATACCATCAACGCGATACTTCGTCACCTCTGGCAACCATTTTGTATTGTCCACATTTAGCATCACAAAATTCATGCGATCGCTATATTCCTTTTCGAGGGACAAGTTATCTGCCGCCATCGACTGACAACTGCTACACCAATCCGCATAAAACTCAATGGTGGTGGGTTTGCCATTTGCCAGAGCTTCATCAATGGGACTAGCGGCGGCGGCAACCGCATCTAATGAAGTACTACTTTGCTGGACTTGAAAACCAAAAAATAGAGCAGTCGTAAGGACAATGGCAGCGATCGCCACCAACAAATTTCGCAATTGATTAGAAGCTGTAAGCGGTGGAATCGTTATTTGCTCTGGATTCATGATTATAAATTTGTAAAAATGACTATTCCTATTATGCCGAGCAAGGTTTGCACTATGCTATAGCTCAAAATTGAAATTACACAAGCCACATGAGTAATTCCTCAAATTCCTTGGATACATCTGAATATGACCTGACGCAAGCCAAACTAACTTTTGGTGAAAAACTTGCCTATGGTGCGGGTGATCTGGGTACTTCGATCACCACTAATCTGCTCTCATTCTTTCTCCTCTTCTTTTTTACTAATGTGGCGGGACTTGAGCCTGCCCTCGCAGGTCTAATCCTATTAGTTGGCAAAATCTTTGATGCGATTAATGATCCGATTATTGGCGTACTCAGTGATCGCACCAACTCGAAAATGGGGCGGCGACTACCTTGGATGATTTATGCAGCAATTCCCTTTGGACTGACCTTTCTAGCGCAATGGATTGTACCTAGTACCGATAAAATGGTTCTCTTTTGGTACTATGTGATTATTGGCATCGTGTTTAATACCTTCTTCACAGCCGTTAACCTTCCCTATACAGCGCTTACTCCTGAAATCACTCAAGATTATAACGAACGGACTAGCCTCAATACTTTCCGTTTTACCTTCTCCATTGGTGGTAGCATTCTCTCTCTATTTATTGCTCAAATCATCTTTGCCTTTTTTAAAGACCCTGCGCGACAAACGGGAAGTTGCAATACAGGAGGAATCCAATATATAGTCCTAGGTGCAGTCTGTGCAATTATTTCTAGTATCTCGATTTATTGGTGTGTTTTTGGGATTAAAAAAAGAGCGATCGCCAGCGATCGCCACCGACTCTATAACAAATCCATTGACGCTGAGACTGAAGAATTAAGCTTTTTTGAGCAGTTAAAAATCGTCTTTAATAATCGTCCCTTTCTATTTGTGATTGGCATCTATTTCTGCTCATGGTTAGCATTACAAATCACCGCCTCGATCATTCCCTATTTTGTTGTTAATTGGATGAAGATGCAGGAGAGTGATTTTATTTTGGTGACGATCGCTGTTCAAGGTACAGCTCTAATTATGCTGTCTGTATGGAGTGCCATCAGCAAAAGATTTGGCAAAAAAGCCGCCTATTTCATGGGTTCTGGAATTTGGATTATTGCCCAAGCAGGATTGTTCTTCCTGCAACAGGGACAAGTGGTTCTGCTCTATGTATTGGCGATTATGGCAGGTGCTGGAGTTTCTACCGCTTATCTGATTCCTTGGTCAATGATTCCCGATGTCACCGATCTTGATGAACTCGAAACGGGACAACGCCGCGAAGGTATTTTCTACGCCTTCATGGTGCTATTACAAAAATTTGGACTAGCAGGCGGTTTATTTCTCTTGGGACTCGGTTTGTCATGGGCAAAATTTCAAGAGAGCGTCCCCTGTCAGCCTTTACCTGTGCAGCCTGATTCTGCTTTGTTTGCCATCCGTCTAGCGATCGGTCCATTACCAACGATCGCCCTAATTATCGGTTTAGGACTAGCTTATTTTTATCCGATTACTCGCGAAGTCCATACTGAGATATTAATGCGTCTTTCTGAAAGAAGGAGACAATCGCTATAAAAATCACCTGATGGGTGTTTTTATTCTAAGCTGATTCAAAGAATCATGAAGTAGACAACTAATTTTTTATGGCTTAGCCTATAGTTAAACAATCATGCAATGATCGAGGCTATAGAGTCTTTAAATTCCAGTGTCTAATACTTTAGATTGGATAAGTGATAAAAGTCCCATTACGATCGCCGCTCATACCTATGTAGTCCAAGCTATAAGTCTTATGAGTCAAACACAATCAGGTTGTGTCTTGGCTATGGAGGGGGGAACGTTGGTGGGAATATTTACCGAACAAAATCTTGTTCAGTTTTGTGCTAATGCGAAAAACTTAGGGGAAATAAAAATTGCTGAGGTGATGCAGCGATCGCCCATGACAATTTTGCGATCGCAATGTCAGAATACTGATGAAATCATCGCTCTATTTCATCGACATCAGCTTAAGTATTTGCCTGTCTTAGATCATAAAGGATTTCCGATTGGGGTAATTACGTCGGAAAACCTACTCAAAGCGATCGACAAAGAATCTTTATCTCGTAAACTATCGCAGCAAAAGAATCAAAGGCTTCACGAAAAAATTATCGCTAAGATTATTCAAAAAAATCGGGATCTACGTCAAACCGAACAAAGATTTGCCTTTGCTCTGCAAAATGCGCCCATAGTTGTTTTTAATCAAGATCGAGATTTACGGTATACATGGATCTATAACCCTGCATTAGGATACAAAGCGAATGAAGTCATTGGCAAATTGGACAGTGACATTATGCCAACTGACGAAACTGCTCGCCAACTAACAGAAATTAAACAAAGGGTTTTAAACACAGGGGTCGGGGAACGCCATGAAGTCGCGGTTCCGACGGATCAGGTGACGCAATACTACGATATGACTGTAGAGCCATTACACAGTAAATCGGGAGAAATTATAGGCGTTAGTTGTGCGGCTCTAGACATTACGAATATCAAGCAAGCTCAAGTCAAACTTCAGGAAAGCCAATATTTCACCCAACGCATAGTCGATATATCTCCCGATATTTTCTATATTTACGATTTGCAAGAACAGCGCAATATTTTTGTCAACAATGCCATCAGTTCTATACTTGGTTATTCTGCTGAAGAGATCAAAAATATGGGAGCAAAGTTGTTTTCTGCCGTGATCCATCCTGATGATTTAATCAAGATTATGGAAGCGCAAAAACAATTTGATAACGCGCAGGATCGAGATGTTTTTGAAATTGAATATCGGATGAGACATGCTAATGGAGAATGGGTGTGGATATATAGTAGAGATTCAGTATTTGCGAGGGATATCGATGGTAAAGTCAGGCAAACCGTGGGTAATGCTCAGGATATTACTAAGCGCAAATTAGCCGACCAAAAAATCAAGGAGAGTGAAGCACAACAGAAGGCAATCTTAGAACATTTACCTGTTGGTGTAATCATTTCATCGGGTTCTGAGCAAAGAATACTATACAAAAATCCTCGATTTGATCAATTGTTTGGTTACACAATTCTTGACATGCCAAGCATTGAAAAGTGTCTACCTCTAGCTTATCCCGATCCTGAATATCGTCAGTGGGTGATCATCGAATGGGCGCGGCGGATGCATGAGGCGATCGCACAGCAACGAGACATTGAACCGATGGAGTTAAACATTATTGCCAAGGATGGTAGTGTCAAATATGTCCGTGTGCATACCAGAATCATTAATGAATTAAACTTTATTACTTTCGTCGATCTTACTAGTCATCATCAAACAGCGATCGCTTTGCAAGAGAGTGAGAAACATTTGCAAACCATCGTTAATCAAAGCTCCGACGGTATTGTGATTCTCAATCAACAGGGCAAGATTATTTTTGCTAACCCTGCTGCCGAGAAAATCTTTAACATCCATATTGGCGAGCTAAAAGACGTAGAGCTAGGAATTCCGATTACGATTGATCGCCCCTTTGAGATGGATTTCTTAACTCATGGCGGAAACATCAAAATAGCGGAAGTACTGGTTACGCAGATCGAATGGGATAATCAGATGTCCTATCTAACTTCGATTCGTGATATTACCGATCGCAAGCAAGTAGAGGAGCAGTTATTACTTGCCAATACCGAATTAACTCGGGCGACTCGCTTAAAAGATGAATTTCTTGCCAATATGAGTCATGAATTGCGAACTCCGCTCAATGCGATTTTGGGTATGGCTGAAAGTTTGCAAGATGAAATTTTGGGTGGGCTAAATGAGCGTCAGGAAAAAGCGATCGCCACCATTGAACGCAGTGGATATCATCTTTTAGAGTTAATTAATGACATTCTCGATCTTGCCAAAATCGAAGCTGGTAAATTAGAACTACATGCTCAAGATAGTTCAGTACAATCAATTTGTAATGATAGCCTCACTTTTGTTAAACAAATTGCGTTCAAAAAACATGTAAAGTTAATCACGCAAATTCCCTCTGTACCTCTTTCTATTTGTGTAGATGAACTTCGCATCCGCCAAGCTTTAATTAATCTACTCACCAATGCTGTTAAATTCACGCCAGAAGAAGGCAGTGTGACTTTAGCTGTGAATATCCTTATTCATCATGTAGAAAATCAAGATGAACTACCTCAAGACTTTATCGAGTTCTCTGTGATTGATACGGGAATTGGTATTGACCAAAAAGATATGGGCAAACTATTTCAAACCTTTGTGCAGATTGATAGTGACCTAAATCGTAAATATACGGGTACTGGTTTAGGCTTGTCTCTAGTCAAGCGAATTACGGAGTTGCATCATGGCAAAGTACTCCTTGAAAGTAAGGTGAATGAGGGTAGTAAATTTACGATTCGACTGCCCTATGAACGGACTCGAAATGTTCTATTAGATCATTCTTTATTAGAAGAACAATCTGAAATATTAACAACATCATCAACATTAACATCGAAAACAGAGCAACCAATTTCTCAATTAATCCTGATCGTTGATGATAATGAGGCAAATATTTCTAGTATGTGGGACTATCTAAAAAGCCGAGGATATAGACTGATTGCCGCAAATGATGGAGAATCCGCAGTAGGTTTGGCAAATAGTGAAAAGCCCAATCTGATTTTGATGGATATTCAAATGCCAAATATGGATGGACTAGAATCAATAAGAATCATTCGGACTAATCCAGAGTTAGTCTCTACACCGATTATTGCGTTAACTGCTTTGGCGATGTCAGGCGATCGCGAAAGGTGTTTGCAGTCGGGAGCTAATGAATATTTGACTAAACCCGTTAAATTAAAACATTTATCTGAAATTATTCAGAAATGTCTAGACTCTAGTTTTTCCAGCAATTGTCGATCAAACGAACCACCAGAAAATTTTTGAAAGGGTTGTTCCGTGACTCTTTTAAAAATATTTCTGGGTTTTACAGCAAAACTCGATCAAACCCGCCACAAGAAGGGTCGCAGGGCGAAGCCCCGCAACGGGTTTTATATTTTAATTTGTGGCGGGTTTGAAAACAAATTGCTGTAAGTCAGCGCAAAGCGCTGTAAGTTGCGATTTATTGCAATCCGTAACTAACCCAATTTATTTACGTCAGCCATTGTAGCCATGATTCCCAATAAAGCCATGTCAGAATCTAACGTTCCGAAAACTGTTCCTCAATTTCCACAACTATTTAGCGGAATGCTGGCGATCGCGATCGCCCTTGTGGGTAGCGCCTATTTCGCCAGTAATGCTCTGCGATCGCTCCGATCAAATGACAACCTCACTGTAATTGGTTCCTCTACTCGTCCGATTCGTTCGGATTTTGTGATTTGGCGAAGTTCCGTTTCTAGCCAACAAGCCACATTGCCCCTTGCCTACCAAGAACTCAAACGTCATTCTGAAAAAGTCCAAACCTACTTTAAAAGCAAAAATATTCCTGAGGATGCGATCGCCCTCAGTGCGATCGACACTCAACCCATTCCTGAAACTAATAGTAATGGTATGCAGACGGGGCGAACCATTGCCTATCGTCTAGTCCAGCGCTTTGAAGTTCGTTCCAAAGATATCGATGCGATTACGGCGATCGCGCGATCGAGTACTGACTTGATTAATGACGGTCTGCCCTTTATTTCTGAACCTGCCGAATATCTCTATACCGAACTTGGCAAATTGCGAGTAGATATGATTTCTGAAGCTACTAAAGACGCGAAGGCGCGAGGTGAAGCGATCGTCAATGTTTCAGGCAGTCGCCTTGGCGCAATCCGCAAAGCCGAAACCGATGTCTTTCAAATTACCGCCAGATATTCTACCGAAGTCAGCAACAGTGGCGCATACAACACCACCACCATCGACAAAGATATTCGTGCCGTAGTAGCCATTACCTTTGCCGTTGAGTAGATAAATTTTTCTTGTTCCCCTCCCTTGCGGGAGCTACGGTGTACACACAGGTCATGAAACCCAAGAACTAAAGTTCTTGGCTGAAAGCTAAAACCCGTTGAAACGGGTTTTAGCTTTCAGCCCGCAATTTATTGCGGGGTATTTAGAGAATTTAGACTTGTGTGTACACGATAGCCTGCGGGAGAGGGGGTGAGGGCTTTAGAAACTTCCACGCAACACCAGTCAAATAAAAAAGGGTGGTGCAAAGCACCACCCTTTTTTGATTAAGACCGAAATTCGGAAATAATTTTATTGAGAATATCTTGAGCGCCCTTTGCCTTGAGGTCGTCGGCAAGTTCTGCGCCGATCGCTTCAGGATTACTTAAGTCGCCAGTCACTTCTCCCTTAACTAGGGTTTGCCCATCAAGGCTCGCCACAATGCCCTTAAGAGTTAACTGGTTGCCATTAATGGAACTATTGACACCAATGGGGACTTGGCAACCGCCTTCAAGTTCGCGCAAGAAAGATCGCTCGGCAAGGCAGCGCTGGGTGGTGGGGTAATGGATGATGGGAGCAAATAGGGCGAGGATATCGGGATCTTCGGCGCGACACTCGATACCTAATGCGCCTTGTCCGACAGCATGGAGCGAAATTTCAGGATCAATTACCTGATGGACGCGATCGCCCATTCCGAGACGGTGTAAACCTGCGGCTGCAAGAATCAGCACATCATATTCACCCGCATCGAGTTTTTGCAGACGAGTATTGAGATTGCCGCGCACATCCTTAAAAGCAAGGTGAGGATAGTAATGACGCAATTGCGCGAGACGGCGGAGTGAAGATGTACCGACAACAGTACCAGCAGGCAAGGTTTCGAGGGTTTGATCCTTGAGCTTTTCATGGACAACTAAGGCATCGGCAGGATCTTCACGCTCGGTAATCGCACCAAGGATCAAGCCTTCGGGTAACTTAGTTGGCAAATCCTTAAGACTATGTACCGCCAAATCTGACTCTTTGGTCAGCATTGATACTTCTAATTCTTTGGTAAATAAGCCTTTATCACCAATTTTGGCTAGAGCTACATCAAGGATTTTGTCGCCCTGTGTACTCATGGTGACGACTTCAAACTGGCGATCGGGATGTGCTTTGCTGAGTTCCGCTTGTACCCAATGCGTTTGTACCAGTGCTAGCTGACTTTTGCGAGAACTAATGCGAACTGTTGAGGATGCAACCATAGGACAAAGGGTGAATGATTAAAAAAGTTTTGTGGGTGAACGTGGTAAGGTGAGATTTTTAAGATATAAAAAGATTATAAAAATCGAAGTAAAAGCACCATTTTCTATTCAAACAGGTTTTGATGCTGTTTCGATGCGATCGCCTATTTATAAAGTGTAAAGAATTCTTACACTGTGGCGATCGCCCATAAAAACAAACCTCAAAGAAAGAGAGTTGTGGCACGAAGTGCCACAACTCTCTTTCTTTGGGAAATCATTTACTCAACTTTTTGTTTTTCTTTGGGCTGCTCTTGCTGATTCGTTTTTCTCTGCAATTTCTTAGCTGCCACCACAATTCCCAAAGCCCCAATCCCTAAATTTGGCGAAAACTCAAAAGGTACTGCTGCGGGATCAATGGTAAATGTCTGTACCCGATTAGTAGCATCAGCTACATACAGCGTACTGCCATTGACAGCAAGGGGATTTGCAGTGTCAAATTGTCCATTCCCCGTCCCCAGAGTACCAACTTGCGCTAAATAGACACCGTCGCTGCGAAAAGCCTGCACACGATTATTACCTGTATCAGCAACAAAAATGTTGCCAAGGTTATCTACGGCGATACCAGTAGGATTGTTAAACAGACCATTTACATTATCAGGAGCAATGGTAAGATTGCCAAAGGTTAATGACGGCGTACCGTCACTCTTGAATTTCTGAACGTTGTTATTTGGATTAGTTACAAAAACGTTGCCATCACTATCTATCGCTATGCCATTTGGAGTAAACGAAAGAGTAATAAAGGTACTCTGAGAACTACCAGCACTATTAAATTTTTGAATACTGTTTGTATCAACTATAAAAATAGAATTGATATTGTCCTTTTTATTTACAGCTATGCTGGTCGGTGCATTTAAAGCGGTTGAGGTATTGGAGGGGAAGGGAGACACTGAAATACCAGCACCAGTAATTTTCTGAATCTGATTCACATTCAAATTTGTCTCAGGCTCAGGAAAAACACTTATGTCAGGAAAAACAAGATGTCCAAAGCTATCTAATGCTATGCCGCTAGGAATCGATTCGGAACTGCCAGAAAAATTACCAGAATTACCAAAAGTATTATCACGCATACCACTACTATTAAACTTCTGAACGCGAGTGCCTCCGTCTGGGTCAACCACAAAAATATTGCCAGCACTGTCCACAGCTATGCCATTAATAGGATTGCTGCCTCCTAATGAGAATGAGTCGCTGAAAATTAGACCAAAAGCATGGCTTGCGGAAGGTAGACAGAAATTTGTGGCTAATATTGTTGATGCGCCGATTAGCCAACTAGTCAATTTAAGGGGTCGAGAAAAGATAGTACTTATTCTTGTTGACATATGCTTTTTTGCCAGATAAAGTCGCGCCGCTTAATCAAGCATAGTAACAGATAAAGTTCGGCGACGCGAAGCGCGTCCAAACTTTGTTTAGAGTTAAAAGGATTGCTCAAATTGCACCTGTTTATATAGATCGCTAACCGAAATATCTATATTTACTGATTTTAAAAATAGCCGATCGCCTAAGCCATATTCCGAAAACAACCATTTTCCGCCCTGATCGCGCTGAAACACTTCTACTATTGGTTGCTCGACTTGAACTAAAATATATTCTTGCAAACTTTCAGATTTACGATATTGCTCAAACTTAAAGCCGCGATCGAAGGCTTCAGTAGATGGTGAAAGGACTTCGATAATGAGACAAGGAAATAAAATTAACTGTTCGTCAGTATCCCGTTCATCGCAAGTGACCACCACATCTGGATAAAAGTATTTCTTGCGCGGTTGGATCTGGACTTTGACATCAGATATATAGACCTCACAAGGGCGATCGGCTAGAGCCGCGTCTAGCAGCTTAAAACAATTGCCTGAAATGCGATTATGGTTGCGTGTGCCGCCAGCCATAGCTACTACTTCACCATTGAAATATTCATGACGTACTTCTTGGGTTAACTCCCAAGCAAGATATTCTTCATAACTCATTATTAGGCGATCGGGTAAGGCAACCATAAAAGCTGGGATGTAGAAAGATGGTTAATAGTTCAATCAGGCGAGGGGCTTAAGCCCCTTGACTGATTCTATCAAGATCGCAGCGAAGCCGCGCCACAAAAATACTAATTGCGGACTGCTTCAAAGAGTCGCGAAAAATAGAAAGAAGTGGCAGTAAATTCCTTGCGCTTGATGGTGAAGCCTAAGCTCTTAAGTACACGACGCACATCCGCTTCTTTGTGTAAATAGGCGCGAGTCGCTTTGCTAGGACCAGGAACCAGATCGCCGACTTTCTTCATCAATATATAGTAAGGATTTTTTGGGGCAAAACTGAGAATGAGACGAAATTTGGCAAGGGAGGCAAGATGCGCGATCATGGCTTCAGAATCCTGATCAGGGTAATGAATCAACACATCTAGGCAAATTACTGTGTCATATTCTCCCGATAATGCGGCTAAATCCTTAACTTCAAACACAGGATTTTCAGGATTGGCGGCAAGGCTCTTTCCTTCGCCCACCATTTTTTCGGAAATATCACTGGCATAAACCTTTGCCCCCATCGCCGCAAGAGGAATGCTCAAACTGCCAGTACCGCAACCTGCATCACAAACGGTTTGCTCAGAGGCATTTTTGTCATTCTTGAACCAGCCCAAGACATAATCGACGGTTTGCTGATGCCCTGTACGGATATCGCGTTGGACGCGGTTAACATCACCTTCGCCATAAATGCGCCGCCAGCGATCGAAGCCAGTGGAGTTAAAATAATCGCGAACTATTTCCTTGTCTTTAGGGACTTTTGTCGTTGAGGTATTGGTAAGAGCTTTATTAGCCATGAGTGTGAAGAAAGTTTACAAAAAGATGATTTTAACCTAGAAATGAGAGGTGGCGCGATGCAATGCCTTTGATTTCTGGGTTGTATATTAAACTAAAGCAGATACCAGAAAAATTTGATATGCAACTCAATCGCATCATTGCCCTCGTTTTAGTCGCTGTTTGCTTTATTTCGGCGACCTTTGGGATTCAACGTCGCCAAATGGATGAAGCTTTAAATTTCAAGAAAGTACTCGATCGCGATCGCCTCGAACTAGTTTCTCTAGATGGAGTAATCAGTGGGGCGAGGACTTCGGCTTCAGGAGCGATGGCAGTCCGCGATCGCCTGCGCGAACTCATCGAAGAAGACTCGGTAAAGGGAGTTTTGCTATCGATTAATAGCCCAGGGGGAACCGTTGGCGCAAGCAAAGAACTATATGCAGCCGTTAAGGATCTGAGCGAGAAAAAACCAGTCGTGGTCAGTATGCTCGATCAGGCTACTAGCGGCGGCTACTATACGGCAAGTTCGGCGACGAAGATTTACGCGAATGCTGGCACATTGACGGGTAGCATCGGCGTGATTTTGAGTGGGTTTAATGCAAAGGAGTTGCTCGATAAGGTGGGCATCCAAGCGAAAGTCATTAAGACTGGCCCTTACAAGGATATTTTTTCGCCCTTTCGTGAGTTAGGCGAGCCAGAGCGCCAATTACTGCAAGAGCTTTTGCAAAATACCTATCAAGAATTTATTACCGATGTTTCTAAAGGTCGCAAACTGGATTTAGAAGTGGTGCGTAAACTGGCGGATGGACGTATTTATACGGGTCGTCAAGCTAAGGAAAACAAGCTAGTTGATGCGATCGGGACTTTAGATGAAGCTGTTGCTGATTTAAAAACCTTAGCTAAAAAGAAATTTGATTTGCCTGAAGACAAAGAATTACCAATTCGGAAATCTCCTGCCTCCTTTGAAAGACTATTAGATCAATTGCTCAACCAAGCGAATGTCAGTATCGCTTTACCATTTTTTGATATCGCAGGTACTGGAAATATTTCTGGGGCGATCGCTGATCAATTAACTTCCAAGTTATCTGGTCAAATATCTGGTCAAAATATGCACATGGGTAATTATGATCCCCCAATTTTATTAATGCCCAGTTGGTTCAATTAAAAAAAGGCACGAAGTGCCTTTTTTGATTAGGGTTTAGCTAGTTTTTGCTTGACCTTTGAGATCACACCACTGGCGATCGCCCCAGCCATGACAATACCTAATACGGGTTGAATCAGGGGTTCCCATAGCTGTCGCCATAGTTCTAGACCGAGATTAATTTTCAGGGTTTCGCCGCCGAGGGCAACCAGTAGCCATGCAAAAAAGAAAAATACTAAGAACAAATTGAACATCAAAAATTTGTTCGTCCAGCGTCCGATAGTTTCCATAGTTAATTAAGAATCTGATTTTTAGTCCCTCAGGGTGTGTCGCTTTGCGACATACCCTGAGAAAACAATCGGGGTAACGTTGCCGCCACCCCGATCGCTTATATCGTTTTTGTTTTATAAATGAGTCGGTACAACTATATATAGAGATTAACTAGATAGAAATGTACCTAAAAGTTTTTTATAAGTTTTTTGATTAAGTCAAGACTTAAATTGAAACCTATTTGAAACCGACTGCGGCTTGCCATACAAATGCAAGTAGCAGGAAGAATACGGGGATCACGGGAAGAACGTTTACCAGTGGATCGAAAATTCTGTAGGCTTCAGGTAACGTGGCAATCAATAGACTAAGTGGCATTAAAAATAGACCTCCTTCAAGAGCTAAGATAAATTTTACCACGTCAAAGAAGCCATTCTTTTTTCTGAAAATTTTTTATCCAAGCGTTTATACAGTAGGTTTATTTATGGCGATCGCAACTCATAAAATGGCAAATCACAAAACGGCAACCGATAAAGCTATCAGCTTCAAAAATCTTGTAAAAGTCCTTCAAGTTAGCGCCCTGTCTCTGATGATTTGTCTCTGTACCTTTGCTTTTAGTAATGCTGCATGGGCAAATGTGCAAATCAAATTGACCAATGTTATCTATGAACCCTGTACTGGTGAGGCGGGTAAACATATGGTGCTAGGCGGCGGTGTGATGTCGGCAAAGTGCTACATGATCAAGGGCAATGCGAACAATACCTCAGGTAAGGTTGTTTATAATGCCGACATTTTTGGGCGGATCTATGATGCAAATGGCAATGATGCGATGCCTGAACGCACTAGATTGGGTGCAGTTGAAGAGATTCCCGCAGGCAAAAGTGATTTTGAAATTATGGTGGCGATTCCTGCGGAACAGCCTGAACCGTTGGAGCTTAAGCAATTTAAAGCTTCAGGATTTGCAGGTAAGGTAAGGCGTTAAAATGTAGATTGGTCAGTATGGCAAAATCTAAAGTCCAACTCTCAAGTTCAAGTCTCAAGTTCAAGTCTCAAGTTCCCAGAAATCGATACAAAAATATGGCTGTTAAAGTTTTAATTCCCACTCCTCTACAACAACTAACCAACAACCAAGCCACCGTAGAATGTGCTGGTGCGTCGGTTCAAGAAATGATTGACTCATTGGAAAATAATTGTCCGGGTATCAAAGCTCGCATTTGTGATGAGCAAGGTAATCTCCGTCGCTTTGTTAATTTTTATGTCAACAGTGAAGATATTCGTTTTCTTGATGGGGCAAATACTGCTCTTAATGATGGCGATGAAGTAAGTATCATTCCTGCGATCGCAGGAGGCTAACTTGATCAAAGGGGATGCTTTGCATCCCCTTTGATTTCAAGAATTAAATATGTCCACCGCAATGTGAAACAGAAAAAGTGCCGACTCTTTTTTAAGATCGGGATCTTTACTTTTGCCTCCCCAATTTTGGAGCCATTTGCCTATGCCTCCAAATGAGCTACCCATCCATTGCCCCACTTGAGCAAAGATTTGCTGAGGTCCAACGCCCGTTAAAACTTGGATTGCAAAAATAACGGCAACTACGAGAAAGGCCGTTTTAAAACTAGCTTTGATCACGCTGAGCAACCACCACAACAGCAACAGCGAAACGATTAATGCTCCGATGACTAGGGGCAAATTCATAGAGTTTTTCCAATCCCATCTCAAGTTCAAAAAGTTTGTCTAGCTTGGTATGCCTGTGTAGCAGGCAGACTAAGCTCTGGTTTCTACCTATTAGATTTTTGCACGATCGCGCCCTTGTGATTTTTTGATCATGTGTCCAAATTTGCAACTTTATCAAACTAGTCTAGATATCTCACCTACAGAGTGCGATCGCCTCTGGCAATTTCTTTCAGAAGATGAGCGATCGCGGGCTGCGCGATTTAAACGAGAGCGGCTCAAGATTAGTTTTATTGCGGCAAGGGGAAATTTGCGAATCATTTTGGCGCAGTGGCTCAATTGTGAACCGAGGGAAATTTATTTCCAATATGGCGATCGCGGTAAGCCTTATTTGCAAAATAATCAGGAAATTTATTTTAATCTTGCCCACTCGCAGGATTTAGCAATCTATGCAGTTAGTCGCGATCGCGAGGTGGGCATTGATTTAGAATTTATCAATCCCAACTGTGATGTTGAGGGGATTGCCAAAAGATATTTTTTGCCATCAGAGCAACAAGTGATTAAAGACTTAGGCGATCGCCACAAAGATTTGGCAATTCAGGCTTTTTATCGAGCATGGACGCTCAAGGAAGCCTATGGCAAAGCAACGGGAGCAGGGATTGCCAATCTTCTTAAAAGTTTAGAGGTTACGCCATTACTAGCGAGTCCCATCGATGAGACTTTGCAGATTGATGATTGGCAACTTAAATTGATTAGTACAGAATTAGCGATCGCCTCAAGTTATGCCTCTGCCCTATGCGTTAGGAAATAAAAATCAACAGATTGATTTTTATTTCCTAAGTCTAAGAATTTTTCCTGCAAGCATGGCCGCCCCGAAGCCGTTATCGATATTCACCACGCCAACCCCTGTGGCACAGGAATTAAGCATGGTCAGCAATGGCGCTAAACCATTAAAACTGGCTCCATAACCGATACTGGTGGGAACTGCCACAATCGGACAATCCGCTAAACCTGCGACCACACTTGCCAACGCTCCTTCCATGCCTGCGACCACGATAATTACTTCAGCATCGGCGATCGCCTCTTGATGACTGAGCAATCGATGAATTCCTGCTACGCCCATATCACAAAGGCGTTTCACGGTATAGCCACAGAGTTCACCTGTGATCGCCGCTTCCTCAGCGATCGGCAAATCCGCCGTTCCTGCGGTGATGATCGTGATTGTGCCTTGATTTTTCATTTGGGATTCGCCAAGGCAGCAAATTTGAGCAAGGGGGAAATATCGTAATCCGCGCAAAGATGGCTGGATTTGGGTATATACTGCGGCTGAAATTTTGGTTGCCATGACTACAGGATTTTTCGATTCCATCACCCGCATGATCTGGACAATTTGTTCTGGAGTTTTCCCTAAGCCAAAAATCACTTCAGGAAATCCCGTTCTCAAAGCGCGATGGTGATCAATTTTGGCAAAATCTCCCACGGACTCATAGTGGAGATATTTTAATTTTTCTAAAGCTTGGGCTGGGCTTAATTCCCCCTTAGCAACTGTTTCTAACAGTTGCTTTAAATTATCTTGCATATACACCGATCCTAAAATGTTTTGTGAGAGTATATTTTTTGGGGCATATTGCAGTTTTCAAATGAATACGCAACAAGAAAATAGGGGCAATTCATGAATTGCCCCTTGCATGATTTAAAAAATAATCATATTGTACGCAATTTGATCAATGATTTGTAAGACCATAGAAGTATTACAAATTGAGCCGCGTAAAGTGACACTTTACGCGGCTCAATGCGCGGTTCAATTTGGATAAGGTTTGATAACCAGAAAACCTATACTCTTTCGTGGAACGTGCGCTTAATTACATCCAACTGTTGCTCACGGGTGAGCTTGATGAAGTTGACCGCATAACCCGAAACTCGAATCGTAAGCTGTGGATAATTTTCGGGATGATCCATCGCATCGAGTAAGGTGTTGCGATCAAGAGCATTCACATTAATGTGATGTCCCCCATCGTGGAAATAGCCATCAAGCAAATTCACAAGGTTATTGGTGCGATCGCTTTCTTGTCTACCCAAAGCGGTTGGCATAATCGAGAAAGTATTAGAAATACCATCTTGGCAATCGCCGTAGGGCAGTTTGGCAACCGATGAGAGCGAGGCGATCGCGCCGCAACTGTCGCGTCCATGCATCGGATTAGCGCCAGGGGCAAAGGGTTCACCAGCCCTGCGCCCATCGGGAGTATTACCCGTTTTCTTGCCATAGACCACATTGGAAGTAATCGTCAATACCGACTGCGTGGGTACTGCATGACGATAGGTGGGATGCTTACGAATCTCATTCATAAACCTTGCCACAATGTCGATCGCCATATTATCAGCACGATCATCGTTATTGCCATACTTGGGATATTCGCCTTCGGTTTCATAATCCACCGCCAAGCCCTGCTCATTGCGAATCACCTTCACCTTGGCATATCTAATTGCCGAGAGCGAGTCGGTGACGACGGATAGCCCCGCAATACCGCAAGCCATCGTGCGATAGACATCGCGATCGTGCAAAGCCATCTCGATGCGCTCATAGCAATACTTATCATGCATATAGTGAATTACATTCAGCGTATTCACATAAGCCTTAGCAAGCCAAGCCATCATCTGCTGCAAGCGATCGTTAACTTCTTGATAATCGAGATATTCGGAGGTGATCGGTGCAAAGTTAGGAGCAATCTGATCCCCAGATTTTTCATCCTTACCACCATTGATCGCATAGAGCAGAGTCTTAGCTAGATTAACCCTAGCGCCGAAGAACTGCATCTGTTTACCGATTCGCATTACAGATACACAACAGGCGATCGCATAGTCATCGCCGTAGGTAGGACGCATCAAGTCATCGTTTTCGTACTGAATCGAACTAGTCTCACTAGATACCTTCGCGCAGAATTGTTTGAAGTTATTGGGCAAATGCTCTGACCAAAGTACCGTCAAATTAGGTTCTGGCGCTGCTCCCAGATTGACGAGGGTATGCAGGAAGCGATAGCTATTTTTAGTCACCAAAGTCCGACCATCGGCACTCATACCACCGATCGCCTCCGTAACCCATGTGGGATCACCTGAGAACAAAGCATTGTAGTCAGGAGTCCGTAAGAAGCGCACCATGCGTAACTTCATCACAAAATGATCGACGAGTTCTTGCAGTTCCGTTTCGTTGGTTACACCATTGCGTAAATCTCGCTCGAAATAGATATCTAAGAATGTGGAAACCCGACCGAGGGACATCGCCGCCCCATTTTGTTCTTTGACCGCACCGAGATAGGCAAAATATAACCATTGCACGGCTTCTTTGGCAGTCATCGCAGGACGACCAATTTCAAAGCCATACTTCGCAGCCATTTCCTTGAGTTCTGCCAAGGCGCGAATTTGCTCAGAGATTTCTTCCCGCAAACGGATGGTTTCTTCATCCATTACGTCCAGTTCGAGAGAGTCTTTCTGAGTCTTTTTATCATCAATCAGGCGATCGACACCATAGAGAGCCACACGGCGATAGTCACCAATAATGCGTCCCCTTCCATAGGCATCGGGCAACCCAGTAACGATCCCCGACTTTCTTGCCTTCCGCATTTCGGTGGTGTAGGCATCAAATACCCCATCATTATGAGTCTTGCGATATTTAGTAAAGACTTCTTCTGTTTGGGGATCAAGTTGATAGCCATAGGCTTCTAAACCAGCCTTGACGACACGAATACCGCCATAGGGCATAATTGCGCGTTTGAGAGGCTTATCCGTCTGCAAGCCTACGATTTGCTCCAACTCACGGTTAATGTATCCTGCGTCATGGACAGCGATCCCCGTCGGAACTTTAGTATCAACATCCAATATTCCCTTTTGGTTTTCCAACTTCATTAGCTCTAAGACTTCATCCCAAAGCTGTTGCGTTTTTGTGGTTGGTGCAACCAGAAACTCAGCAGATCCTTCGTAGGGAGTGTAATTTTTTTGGATAAAATCCCTAACATCAACTTCTCTTGTCCAACTGCCTTCCGTAAAGTTCTGCCATTCTACATACATTGCTTTAACCTCCAATGTTGTGACTGAAAGATAAAAGTACCTTGATCTTTCACTTCTATTATAGGTTTATCGATAATTGCCACAGAAAATAGCAGCAATGTTATTACAAAAGTTAACTAGCGAGAATCTAACCTAATATCAGGGGATGAAAAAAGGGCGATCAGGCGATCATTAGCCTATCCCGTCCGCGTAGCGGGCGGAATAAGCTGGTTCATATCTTGTTTACCATTGACAAAGTTGTGATGGAGCAGTCATCAATGGTCGTGAATATTGATAAAATCCTTGAGTATCTAGCATGGCGTGACGGAATAAAATCCAATCGATGCGATCGCCTCTACCCTCACCCCGTGAACTGCGAATAATTTTGTGATGATTAAGACTTAGATAACCCTCTTCATCCCACTTGAATTCGGTTTTAGGAATATTTATCCATTCTCTACCAGCCCAAGACATAGCAAGGGCTTCACCCTTGATAGTATTACCATTCACTTCCCCGCGTAAACAGATAAAATCATCAGTGTGGGGATAGGCATAGTATCCATCGACGCGATCGCCTATTTTCGTGAAGTTAAAACATACGCCTGCGCCATCAAAATTTCGCGGTTGAGGCTTACTACAAAATTGATAATTCCCATTACCTAAGGTGGCGATCGCTTGTTGTGGCTGAGTTTGCCCATCAGTTTGCGAATTAATCGAAGAACTTACTAACAAGCTTGAGGATACGAGCATCAAAGCGATCGCCATATCTGAGAAGAGTCTTTTGGTGAGGAGATTGTTGGTATGCAGCATAATTGCACCACCTCCATGATTCTATTTTAGTCGTTATCTCCCCCCAAATGTTCCCTATAAATAAAAGTCGGCGGCGCGATGCGCTGCCGACTTTTATTTAATATTATATAAAAACGATATTTTTGTGCCATAATCACAGGTACAACCCATTTCCTAACCCTGCTTGTGAGCTTTAGACATGAATATATGGCAAGTTAAAGATCAAATTTCAGACTTAGTGAGCAAGTATAAATCCCATGTAGATTTTTTTGCGATTCGGTTAGAGCGATCGCAGGGGGCAGATATCTTTTTACGCAGTGGTAAGGTTGAAACTCTAAGTACGGGTATTTCGATCGGGGGACAGGTCAGAGCTTGTCACAAAGGCGGTTGGGGATTTGCCAGTTTTAATAATCTTTGTAATTTAGAAAATAAACTTCAAGAAGCGATCGCGGCGGCAAAATGGGTGGGTAATGCGGAAACGGTGCTGGCGGAAATTGTGCTAGTTCAAGCACAGGTATCCCTGATCAAAGATCATCCTCATCAAATTGACCTAAGCGCAAAAAAAGATTTATGTAGTCATTACACCGATATTTTGCGATCGGTTTCTGAGCGTGTGGTGAGTACATCTGTCCGCTATGGAGATTCCACCCAACAAGTAATCTTTGCCAATTCTGAAGGCACAATGATTGAACAAGAATGGGCAGATTGGGAAATGCGTTGTTCCGCAACCGCAAGAGGTGGCGATGTTGTCCAAACAGGGCGCGAAACCTTTGGCTCGAGGCGAGCCTATGCCGACCTCTTGAACCTCGATCGCCAAGTCATCGGTGCAGCGCAGCGAGCCGTGACCGCCCTCGATTTACCCAATGTGCAAGGCAATAGCTACACCGTTGTCATCGATCCGATTTTGGCGGGACTATTTGTCCATGAAGCCTTTGGGCATTTATCGGAAGCAGATATGCTCTACGAAAATCCTGATATGTTGGAAACGATGAGCCTCGGTCGCAAATTTGGTTCTGCGGATCTCCAAATCTTTGATGGTGCGGCGGCTGCGGAACATCGCGGCAGTTACCTCTATGACGATGAGGGTGTCCCCGCCACCACCACGCAGTTAATTAAAGATGGAGTGTTGTCAGGGCGGCTCCATTCTCGCGAAACCGCAGGTAAACTCGGCGAACAAGTGACGGGCAATGCTCGATGTTTGGATTATCACTATCCTCCCATTGTTCGGATGACGAATACTTGGATCGGACAAGGAAAGACTCCTGTAGCGGATTTATTTAATGACATTCCCCTTGGTGTGTATGCTAAAAATTGGCAAGGCGGCATGACCAATGGCGAGATGTTTACCTTCACCGCAGGCGAAGCTTGGATGATTCGCGATGGTCAAATCGCTGAGCCTGTTAAGGATGTAACGCTTTCGGGGAATGTATTTGAAACTTTGGCAGATATTGAGGCGATCGGCGATGACTTCCTTTGGGATGAGTCGGGCGGCTGTGGCAAAGGGGGGCAGAGTGGGCTTGCCGTCGGTTGTGGTTCTCCCAGTTTGAGAATTAGAAATGCGATCGTGGGAGGAGAAGCAAATGACTAAAATCTATCCCCAACTTGAAGATGTTAATTTGCAATTAGTCCAAACGATCGCCGATCAACAGATGACAGAAGATCGATTGAACTTACAACTGACAAGATTAAAGCTAATGTATGATTTTGTGTCGGCTTTGAATGCCGCGCAAACTGTCAATGAGATTTACCAAATCGCTTTAAATGGAATCTGTCCTGCATTACGCACTACAAGAGCATCTATAATCACGATCAGTGGCGATCGCGCATTGAGATGTGAAGCATCTATAGGTATTAGTCAAAACTACAAACAATCTATCGAAGATTCTTTTGCAGATTTATCTCATCAAATGGAATCCAGATTTCGAGTTTTCCCCTATTGTGCTTTCCTTCCTAGTGATCCCACTTTACAAAGTATCTGTCAAGCTGAAAATATTGGTGCATTAGCAGCATTTCCATTGAGGTATGAACAAAGACATCTAGGGGATATCGTCGCATATTTCGATTTTCCCAGAAAGTTTACCGAAGAAGAAGTTCAATTAACAGAGACGATTGTTACTTATATCGCGATCGCAATTACGCGTAAGCAAGCTGAACAAGCGCTCAAAGAGAGCCAACAATTTATTCAACGAATTACTGATACAACACCCAATATTATCTATATTTACGATATCGAAGAAAATCGCAATGTCTACTGCAATCGTACTATTCATAACATTCTTGGTTATACTCCTTTAGAAATCCAAGCAATGGGAGATTCTTTTTTTGATTTCATCATTCATCCTGATGATGTACCCAAGATTCAACAACATTACGATAGCGTTCGTTACGGACAATTTGAAGATCTATTTCTGCTGGAATATCGCATGAAGGATGCTCATGGTAAATGGAAATGGTTTTATAGCCAAGAAACCGTATTTTTCCGTAATTCCGATGGGAAAGTTAAACAAACAATTGGTGCGGCTTCAGACATTACTCAATTAAAAGAGGTGGAAAACCGACTTCAAGAATCCCTTGCCGAAAAAGAAGTTCTATTGAGAGAAGTACATCATAGAGTTAAGAATAATTTGAGTGTAGTTGATAGTTTACTATCGATGCAAGCAAGATATATCAGTGATGCCCAAGCACTGAAGTCACTTGCAGATAGTCAGCGCCGTATTCACACGATGTCACTCATTCATGAGCAACTATATCATTCTCAAGATTTAGGCAAAGTAGATTTTTGTGAATATCTACAACGTCTCGTTGCCAATCTCTATAGTTCAAGTAATTTTAGTGCTGATCAAATTGAACTTAAGTTAGACATCAGTTCAACTTTACTAAATATTGATACAGCAATTTCTATCGGCTTAATTGTCAATGAGCTACTTACTAATGCTTTTAAACATGCATTTCCTAATGACATGAAGGGATTAATCGAGATTATTTTGTATCAAGATAATGATGGCAAATTACATTTAACTATCCGTGATAATGGCATTGGTATTCCCAAAAATATTGATATTTATTCAACCGCTTCCCTCGGCTTAAGGTTAGTGAAGATTTTAACGCAACAACTTAGGGCAAACTTAGATCTATCTTGTTCTAAGGGTACAAGTTTTCATTTCACCTTTTAGTCTAAGTGGCTATAGCAACGTGAGAGATAGCTAGGGCAAATCGAAAGCCAAAGGAGAGTGGCAGTGAATCACTACCACTCTCCTTTCTCATGGAGAACACAGGAAAGTATAATTGTAAACATTTATTAAGATTTTAATGATATAAATTCTCAATAAGATTTTTCTTGTAGAATTTTTGAAGCCAATCTTATTGCAATTAATTCCTATTAAAAAAATGAGCTTAAACAAAGCTAGTTTTGCCGATTTCTCGGGACTATTCGATATTTCTTGGCAGTCTGCTCACGATCGCATCATTAACTTATCTAGTCAACTTCTGGTTATTGATGACCTTACAGCGCTTTGCTCTCAAATCCGAACCAAGAAAAAGTTTAAAAGTGTTGCTTAGCAACACTTTTAAACTTTTTCTTGTGGTTCGTTTGATCGAAAATTGCTGTAAGAGATAAATATACACAAAGGTTCAATCGGCTTGCAGGATTGATTAGTTGGAAAAATCACTATTTAACTTTGCATTCAAGTTTCAATAAGTTAATTTGAGTTAATGGTAGTTCAGAAAGTTAAATTTAATCATTTGCTGCGTGATCGCTTCTTGCCCCCGTTAGTGTTATTGACGGCGGGACTGCTAATCACAATGGCAGTTTCCCTATGTCAAGGAGCCGTCCCCCTGAGTTGGAATGAACTCTGGCAAGCGCTTTGGCATCAAGGCGAATCCATTAATCAAACGATTATTTGGGAATTGCGACTGCCGCGCATTATTGCGGCGATGGTGGTCGGTGCGGCGTTGGGAATGTCGGGAGCCTTATTGCAAGGAATGTTGCGAAATGGTCTGGCTGACCCGTTTGTGTTGGGCATTTCCGCAGGGGCAGGACTGGTGGCGATCGCCATGATTACCCTTGGCATAGTCCAAACTTTGGTTCCCTTGGGCGCTTGGATGGGCGCGATCGCTACCGCAATTATCGTCTATACCCTTGGCTACTTGGGCGGCGGTTTATCCGTTGAGCGTTTGATTTTGGCGGGTGTGGCGATTAGTTCGATGTTTGGGGCAATCCAGACGACACTGCTCCTGCTTGCCGATGATGGCAGAATTCAGTCGGCGCTCAATTGGCTGATTGGCAGCCTCAATGGGCGCGGCTGGGCTGAGGTGAATAATGTTGGTCCCTATGTGGGGATGGCATTAATCGCAGGTTGTTTGTTAGCGCGTCCCCTGAATTTACTGAATCTTGGCGATGACATGGCTTCGGGATTGGGAACTTCGCTAGTGCGATCGCGTTTGGCGATCGGAGCCGTGGCGAGTTTACTCGCCGCGAGTGCGGTGAGTATGGCGGGACTAATCGGCTTTGTCGGTTTAGTTGTGCCGCATGGGGTGCGCTTGCTAGTCGGTTCCGATTACCGATGGATTCTGCCCTGTTCCGCGATCGGTGGCGCTTGGGTGCTAACGCTGGCGGATTTGCTATCGCGACTCGGCACGGTGGAATTACCTGTGGGCGCAGTGACGGCGCTATTGGGTTCCCCCCTATTCATTTGGTTGCTCTATCGGCGCGGTCAGAGAGGTTAGTCATGGAAAATCATGATGCTTATGATCTCAATGACGCTTTGCTCGAAGCCAGAAACCTCGTCGGTGGCTATGGCAAACAGACGATTTTGCAGAATGTGTCCCTAGCGCTCCATCAAGGTGAATGGTTGAGCTTAGTCGGAGCCAATGGTTCGGGCAAATCCACTTTATTAAAAATGTGCAGCCGCATTCTGTCACCGCAAACAGGAACGGTGTTGCTTGATGGCAAAGCCATTCATCAACAACCTGCCAACCTTGTTGCCCGTCAGTTAGCGATTTTGCCACAACAGCAAACGATTCCCTCGGGCTTAACGGTGCGCCAACTGGTTAGCCTCGGACGCACGCCCCATCAACCTTGGTGGCAATGGGATCTGGATTTAGAGGATCGGCAAATGGTGGAAACGGCGATCGCCCAAACGCAACTTATAGAATTAAGCGATCGCCCCGTGGAACAGCTTTCAGGTGGTGAACGCCAAAGGGCTTTCTTAGCTTTGACTTTAGCCCAAGATCCCCAAGTTCTCTTACTGGATGAACCCACCACATTTTTGGATTTGCATCACCAGTTAGAACTATTGGAACTGCTGAAAACCCTCAACCAAGAGCGCCAATTGTCGATTATCACCGTGCTGCACGACATTAACTTAGCGATGCGCTACAGCGATCGCCTAGCGATGTTAAAGCATGGTGAGATCAAAGCGATCGGGCGATCGGCGGAGGTAATCACCCCCGAAAATCTACGTCAAGTTTTTGATGTAGATGCGGTGACGATCATTACGCCTGTGGGATTGCAGATCTGTTTGCTGTCGCCATCGCAGACTTTGGTGAAGTCCCAACAATAAAAAAGGGCAAGCGCCAACTTGCCCTCAAATATCGAATTTATCAATATCAAATCGACATCAATATCATATGAAACTTCATTACATTCTGCTCAAGAATGCAGCATTTTTATTGTTTAGCATTCCCGCATTGGTTTTCCTTGAAGATGTAGCGATCGCTGAAAATGTTCCCAATAACTCAGCAATTCTCACAGAAAGCAAGAAAAATAAGCCATTTGCCACAGAAATTGTTCAAGCGTCCCCCGTCCAAATTACCAATGTGCAGATTAATCCCACTAGCTCCCGCTTAGAGATTATTCTGGAAACCGTAGAGGGGCGATCGCTTACCATTGACACCAATAATTTCCGCATTGAAGGAAATAATCTTGTTGCCTATATTCCCAACGCGGTCTTAGCGATTCCTGATATGCAGGAATTTAACAGTGCCAATCCCACCGCCGAGATTAGTAACATTAGCTTGACTCAACAAGGCAATGCGATCCGTGTCAATGTCGCGGGTAAAGATCAGCCACCTGTGCAGGAAGTCACTTTAAAAACTCAGGGCATTCTCTACAGCCTCAATCGCGATGATGATCCTGAAGAAGAAATCACAATTACAGGGGCAAGGCGGGCGCGACCTGTGCGCTTATCTCCTGCTTCGATTAGCGTCATTGACGCAGAGAAACTCGATCAAAATCTTGCCCAAGACCTGCGCGATGTATTTCGTTATGAACCTAACGTTTCCGTTGGCAATAGCCGCCGCTATGGATTACAGGATATTATTATTCGTGGACAAGGCGGAAATAGAGTTCTTATTCTCAATGATGGCATTCGAGTTCCCAACCGATTTTCTTTTGGTACATCTGAGGTTGGGCGCGATTATGTGGATATTGAGAGCTTGCAGCGAGTGGAAGTGGTGCGGGGACCTGCATCTGCCCTCTATGGCAGTGATGCCCTAGGCGGCGTGGTCAGTTTCCGTACCATTGACCCAGAGGATTTACTGAAAAAGCGTCCCGATCAATCGGTTGTAACCAGCCTATCTACGAATTATGAAACTGTCGATCGCGGCTTTACAAATACGGCGGCGATCGCCTTTCGAGAAGGGAACTTTGAAGGCTTGCTAGGCTACACTCGCCGTGATGGAGCCGAGGCAAGGATTCCCGTGGGTAATGAATTTGTCAGTAGTCGCAGCAACAGTCGGAATAATTGGCTTGGCAAACTGGTTTATCGTATTGATTCCACTAGCAAAATTGGCTTTACGACAGAAATTTTCCGTAATTTTGATGATGCCGTGATTAATCTCGCCACGGCAATGCCCCCCATGGGTTTTGCCATAAATCGAGAAACGGCTAACAACAAAACATCTCGCGATCGCTTCAGCATTTCCTATGACTACAACGATCCCAACAGTACAGGCTTCCTAACTGCTGTCAAAGCACTTATTTATTATCAAAGTGCTAATACTGATGAAGTTCGTTTCCAAGATATTTCGAGAACTTCTCCCACAGGATTCCCTAATGATCGCCAACGCATTCGTGACCTCAAAAACACCTTTAGCGATCGCCTGTTTGGCGGTGAAGTCCAATTTCAAAGTCAGTTTAAAATCGATCAGATTGCCAACATTCTCACCTATGGCATTGATATCTCTAACACCAGTAATGAGAGGATTAGAGACGGGCTTGAAAATCGCTTTAATGCATCTAGGGTCAACACCCTGCTGAATTCAAATGTGGTTGGTAACGATAGGTTCCCAGTCAAGGACTTTCCTGATTCTGATACTTTGCGTCTAGGGATTTACGCACAGAATGAATTCAACTTTAGTGACACTTTTTCCGTAATCGCAGGTTTGCGCTTTGACTCCTATAAACTCACCACTAAAATCGATCAACTCTATCTGAATAACTCCCCTAGTGTGACCTCCGCAGACTTTAACTATTCAGCAGTTTCGCCTAGCCTTGGATTTGTCTGGCAGACTAGCCCTGAATGGACATTAGTAGGGCGCTATGCTAAGGGATTCCGTACTCCCCTCTACAGTGAAATTAACGCTGGCTTTACGAATTTGAGTAGTCGCTATCAAACCCTGTCAAATCCCAATCTAAAACCAGAAACCAGTGACACCTTTGAGTTAGGAGTTAGGGCAAAATACCCTCAATTTGACTTTGGGTTGACAGGTTTTTATAACATTTACGACAATCGTATTGAACCCTTTGTAAATGCGGGTACTGCCACTGTCAATGGCATTCCTGGAGTATTACTCTTCCAAACACAGAATGTGTCAAGGGCGAGTACCTACGGCTTTGAGTTGAGTGGTGAATATCGGTTTAGTCCTGAAAAGCATGGTCTTAGCCTGATCTCGGCTCTAGGTTTAACTGTTGGTGAAAATTTGACCACCAATCAACCTCTAGATACGGTTGAGCCGATCAAGTTAGTAACAGGTCTACGCTATCGCGCTCCCGAAAATATTTGGGGTGCGGATTTGATTGCGACCTTCGTTGGGCAAACCCGTCTTGCCAGTGACCGCGCCGCCAACCTTTATACCCCGCAAGGCTATACTGTGGTTGACCTCACAGGTTTTTATAAAATCACTCCCCAACTCACATTAAATATGGGTATCTTCAATCTATTCAATAGTCAATATTTTCTCTATTCCGATGTGCGTAATGTGGTTGTGGGTAATGATCTGGCTGCACGTGCCCAGCCAGGAGTTAGTCTGAGAGCAGGTTTGAACTTTGTATTTTAATTTTCTAGTGTGTCGTGCGTAGCGCGACACACTAGCATCAATTCTATTCAGGAGCAATTCAAAATGACTATTCAATTTCGCCATATCATGCTGATGATTAAAGATGTCCCTGCGGCAGTGAAGTTCTATCAAGAAGGACTAGGACTAACCGTGGTCAATGCCAGTCCTAACATGGCAGAACTCGATGCCAACGGTACAAAGATCATTATTCACGGAGCCGAAAACCAAGCGGAAGTTGGTGGCTCTCCCATTCTTAGCTTTCATGTCGCGGATTTGCAAGAGACGATCTCCAAATTAGAATCCCTCGGCGCATCCCTGCAAGGTCGCATCCGCGAACCTTCCTTCGGCAAAGTTGCTGCTATGCGATCGCCCGAAGGACATTTACTCAGCTTGCTGCAACCTAAATCTTCAAATCAAAAAGCAATGACCTTTGAAGAAGCGATCGCTTATACAGAGAAACTTCTATCGCGCACCGATCTTGATGATGCTCAATTGCAATCGGAAATTACCAATCTGGTCAAAACCGCCAACGGTGCTAGGGGCTTTTTTGTCTGCTTCCTCACAGGTGAATGGGAACTTGCCGACAATCCCAGCCCTGCGATCATTCAAGCCTTGCAAGCCGAACCCAACGCGATCGCCGAATTGCTGGTCAAAAACCTCGCCATGTCCACCGCTATGGCGATCGCCCATCGCCGCAACGGTGATGAGGAACAAGCCCAAGGTTCCAATCGCGTAGCAAAGCGTACGGCTCTTTTAATGGAGAAGGTCGATCTGTCTGAAGTGCAGGCGATCGCTACGCAAATGCAAGACTCCGCAAAAACTAATACTGGAGAATATGCCACTTTCCTTGAGAAATGGGGCTATGACGATGAGCAGAAACAGGCGATCGCTAATGTCTTGAGCAAGTAATTCGTAGTAATTCGTAGTAATTCATAGTAATTCGTAGGATACGTTAGGTGATCGCCGTAACGCATCAATCCCGATACATGGTGCATTACTGGTTCTAAATTAGTTTGTGTTTGATAAAATAGGAGTATTGGACGAAATGAGAGAAAAAGTCCTATGGAAAAACGCAAAGCCCGAACGACATCAGGAGACAAAACTATTTGTCTACCGATGTTAC
>Ga0316612_1000001_pt1 | contig 141684 bp, 163 predicted proteins | sample MIS2016226_MG_FD_207676 | JGI IMG/M metagenome (GOLD analysis project Ga0316612, IMG submission 207676) | Microbial mat bacterial communities from Middle Island sinkhole, Lake Huron, Michigan, United States - MIS.2016.226 | ecosystem: Environmental > Aquatic > Freshwater > Lake > Sediment... | reverse complement strand
AAAGTTTTATTTTGGGTAATTATTAGTCTTATGTTAGCAATGTTCTTAATCTTGGGAACAAGCTGTCAAAAAGAACAGAATGAGAACCAAAAGTTAATAGGTAGATGGCAAGGAACTATTGAATATCATATTAGTGGTATCTATGGAAGTCCTGATGCCGTTCGTAAATTTTCTGTACATGAGGTTGATTACCTTCATGTAATCTGGGCTGATTCCCCCTTTGTAGATGGTTACACATTTATGCTAAATGGAGAATATAACATTGACAACATAACTATTCCATCAGAAACATGGTGTAATGGTGTTCATATTAAACAGGAATTAGTTTTCTGTGGACATGGACATTATTACAGTGATGATTCTCTTGTTGAGTCAGGTATTGTGTATTACAAAAGAAATGCCAGTGATGGATTTGAAATATCCGAATCTGGAACTTGGAGTGCAAAGTTTAAGAAACAAAAATAATTACAATCAAATCCTAAAAACAAAAACAAATGAAAAAACTACTAATTCTCATCCTCACCATAGTAACCTTTTCTATGGTTTCATGTATTGCCCCAACTGATGATCAAAAATCAGAGATTGTTAATCAGTATCTTGCTCAATCAGGTCTATTTGAATGTACAGTTGTGTTATTAAAAGAACCTACTTATCAAGACACTTCTCGTTTTATTTCGCAGAAATTCTATGTTTTGGCACGAGATGTATATGGTGCTCAAAGGTTATTTGATGATCAATTTTCAGATCAATTAGGTACACTTAATGGAGCTGAAACTTATTGGGTTGAAATTCCTATTTCCGGTATTGCATCATACCCTTATTCTGAATAGCGATGAAAAGTCCATACTCGAAATTTAAACGGTGGAGAATCTATCATGAACTGTTAGAGATAATCCAATCAATACCTCCTTTACATGAACCTCTGACTGACGAAAACTGGTTTCAACCTCGTTACAAATGGGTAAATTTTTGTCTCCTTCTTGAAGGAATTGATTCAAGATTCGATATAGAAGATTTTCCCGAACTAATGAATAGAAAACCAAAATTAAAATTAAAATTTGTATTTTGGTTCCATCCATGTGATCACAATTCAAGGATAATTATTCTTGAAGAAGCCATTGTTGAGTTGAATCTGACATTATTTGACATCATTTTCTCTCGACATTAATTTGTTTTTAGGTCCCCAATCTGTAGTGATACAGTGCGGGGATCTTTAATTGTTTACAATTCAATCAATCAATAAATCCTAAAACAAAATAAAAATGCGAATAACACCAGAACAACGAGCCAAAAGAGCTGTCTTGGCAATCAACATGGTTCGTCAAAACAAAAGCTCTTTTCACATTAAGGAGTTAATTTCCGATCTTCATAATGCGGATTGTCCCTATCCTGCTCGAGTTCCACAGCTTCTATTAAATTTGAAGCTGTTGGAAAAAAATGGCAAAACGTACACTTTTCCATCAACTGAGCCAATTTATTTCAGGCAAATTCAAGACGCAATGCATAAAATATCAAATGCAAAGCAAGTTTTGAATGTTGCTGCTAAAATGAAACCTATTGTTTCAGAAGAAGAGAGCATGATTATGTTTCTTAAAAACAAAGGATATCGAGTTCTTCGTCCTGAATTTGTAGAGTGTTAATCATGGACGATATCAAAATTACCATGAGGTTAATGTCTATCTGTTTGATTATATGGGGCATGTGGAAAACAATTCCAGATGCCATATATAATTATACTGGTGTACAAGCTACCTTAATTGTGTGTGCCTGGTCTTTAATGTTGTCAATTGCATTGACTCCATTTGTACTTCAATTACTTCAAAAATTTTTTAATCATTAAAACAATGAAGAGATACTTGATCCTTTTGTTTCGAATCCTCTTGTTATTTATGACAGTTACAATCTGTGTACATATAAGTGTATATTGGATGGGTATTGAATTTTATGGCGGCGCAGTTTTCCTTTTGGTAACCATAATAGGCGGATTTTATACCATGCAATACATTCTCAAAAACTTTTCTAAATAACAAATCAATACCAATTAAAACAACAATCATCAATTACTAAAAACAAAAAACAATGAAAAAAATGCGAAATTTCTTATTTTTATTGTCGGTTGTAGCAGTTATGCTCCTGACAGGATGTGAAAGTGTACAATCAGGCCACAAAGGGGTAGAGATCTCGTGGGGTGGTGAAACAAACATGCAAGTCGTTCATCCGGAAGGATTGAATATGGGAATCCATTGGTTGTGGGACGATCTAGTCGAGTACGACGTTCGTGAAAAGACTATTACTGAAAAGTTCGAGTTCAATGATCGCAATAATATGAAGACTCCGGTTGCCGTTTCTATTGACTATAAACTTGATGGCTTAAAAGCAAATGTAATTCATAGTTCAATCGGTAAAGAACAACTTGATGCTAAGATTATGACTACTTTGTCCTCTGCAGCTAAACAAGTGATACCTCAATATAGTGCCTCTGAATTAAACCTAAGCAAAAGGGATTCAGCTGAAACACAAATTCTTGCAATATTAGTCAAGGAGTTTCCTGCTTTCTTTGTTTCTTGTAGCCGTGTTAGGATAACCGATGTTGATATTCCACAAGGAATTGCCGATGCTGCTGAAGCAACAGCTAAACAAGCTGAATTGAATAAGTTGGCGTTGTCAAAAGGTCAGGAAGCCGAGAATAATTATAAAGCTGCCGAATGGGATGCGAAGACTAAGGATGTGCTATCACAACCGGCTATGTTGAAACTTAAGGAACTGGAAATTGAAATGACTTGGGCGCAGAAAGGAGTATCAAAATACGGTACTAACAATGTGTTCGGAGCAACTTCCGGCATACTTTTAAACAGGTAAGCAAGATGGGAGCATTTTATGAAGGCCTAGGTGCGCTTGTAATCGTAGCCGCTGTGGTATGGATTTATTGGATGACGAACGAATGGCTTCGCAATCACAAAAAACCTAAAACCTAATGTTAGGTATATACATACTCACAGTCCTTGCAACATTGTTGTGGGGACTGTGGTTTCTTTACTTTCCTTGTGCTGATTCAGGAGACCCATTAGGATTGAAGGTAAGAAATATAATTGTTGTAATTCTTTTAGCTTTTATTCCTGGAGTAAATGCTGTTGCAGTAATAATTACATTTATTTGGGTTGTTGTAAGTATTATTGCTGATGGACCTGGCAGTGTTTTTCCTAGCTGTAAAGGAACAAAGATCGACAATTTCTTTAATTACGAATTTTTTAAAAAACAATAACATGATTTTCTGGATAATCATCGCCATTATTACATTCTTCTTCTTAAAGTGGATGGCTACTGTGCCATGCTTTATTGAAGTAACACGTCACCCTACTTATACCTATAAGCCAATAGGCTTAAAAGTATGGTCCTTTGCATTGCTAATGTTAGTATCACTTACTCCGATACTAAATATAATTGCAGCAATTGGTGCAATAATTGTTACATTAATATATGCTGGTGAAGAAGGTCTTACCATGACTGAAGTATTTCCAAAAGGAGTGCCTAAATGGCTTTCTTGGTGGAACAAACCAATGTAAACAATATAACAAAATACATGAAAGCCAGGCTTATGGTTTGGCTTTCATTTTTCTTTATCTAAACTCATCCCTAATGAAAAAGAAATTTAAATTACGATTAACCCATTATTGTGAGGAATCTTACATCATTGAATATGCTTACTATTGGTTTATTCCTATTTGGTATAACATATTTTGGTGGTATGAAAATGGTTATACTTCAGGATTAGAACAATTCACACCAAAGCTTGTCAAAATAATTGACGAGGAAAGTATTAAAAAACAATTTCCTACAATAGAAGCTATTCGTGCATTCCATACAATTGAAATGCAAAAACAAAAAGATTTTTACACTAAACAAAAAATTTATCTAGCTAAAGTAACTCCTTATAAGTCTAAAACTCTAATACAATAAAAACTTTTAAACCCTAAATAAATTAAAACATGAATAAAAATGTAATCGCTTTCCAAAAAGGTCTTGTGGTTGTTCCGAATAACGGAATTGATAACCGCAATTTGGCTATGATGTGCCAAGCTGAACTAATGAGGTTTGGCTATATGTTAGATTCAGATGCTTTAGAAGCATTGGGATATACTGATGCCGCAAACATTAAAGACTTCTATAATGAAGTTCTCGACTACTTAAAAGAAATGACCGGTGGTCAACGTGACTATCAACCCATATACAAAGGATTTCCGACACAAGTAATTGAAATGTCGGAACAACAATTATGGTTTAATCAACTTCTTGGTTATTGGTCTGGAGGATCTTTCACTGCTAACGAATGGACTCGTACGAAAAGTACAGCATTCGAGCAAGTAAAATACCGACCTATTACCCTTGGCACTGAACAGGATTTTGCTAATATCTTTACAAGTCTTGCAAAAGCAGGTACATCATTGACTCCTGCTGATTTAAAAGTTCTTGAGTGGTTTGTTGCAGAATATCCATTCCTAACTTTCCCCGAAAGTATCCCTTTTAAAGAAAACTTATGTACAATGATTGGCAAATTGATTACTACCGGCCGTGGTCTTGGTACAGTTCAATTGCCATCTCTTACATCGACCGATGTATTGAGAATCATCGTATATCTATCAGGCGGAGATGTATCTCTTCCTGCCGTACCTCGTAAAACAGTAAGACAACAAAGTGGCTATCGTAGAAGTTATGTTACTGTAGCAAATCCTGAAAGAGAGAAATTCAAGTTCAAGAAATTCAAACGAGCTGAACGTAAATTCATTTTAGAACTCTTGGAGAAATCTAGTTTGGATGTTCGTGAAATGAAATTAAAAGACCAACGTTGGGTTAGGATTGGAGAAATCTTACATCCTGGTGAATATAAAGCATTGTTTCCTCGTGCTTATAAAGCATTTGACCAAATTAGAAATGAGAAAGTTGTATCATGGTACGGCGAAGTAACTAAAGCTTTTAGTATTTCCGCTAACACTGGGATTACAAAGCTTGCTGAACGTCCTGGTGAATTTCTACGTAGGTTAGACTTTCTTGTTCGTACTGCGAATAAAAGTAGTTTGCAATTGATTCTCAATCTTCTTGCTAAAATTGGAGCCAAAGCTTCAAATAAAGTATTGTTTGAGGTATTTAGTCATTTTGAAGATAGAAGACTACCTTCAAATAATCGCAAGGTTATGATTAAAGGTGCAAGGAAACATACTAATCTTCCCTCACTACCTGCAATTGCAGCTGAAAAGATTGATGCTATACAGTCTACTATCTTTGATATCATTAAAGGTAAGTTTGCTGATTTGCCTGCACTCGGCGATTGTTGGATTGATGAAGAATTGAAAAAGATTCCATTACCAACAAACATGCGTAGCTTGAATGATAGTTTAGTTCCCGTAATACGTGGACAAAGAACACCATTTGGTGAAGGTAAAAAGGTTATTAGACCTTTTATTCATTGGTATGATCAACATGGTGACCAAGATTTGGATTTACACGGATTTTTAATTGGTCCAAAAGGCAGTATGTCATTTGGATACAATGGAAATCAAAATGTACCTGGACTTGGATGTTACTCTGGTGATGTTCGTCATCGTCAAGGCGCTTGTGCAGAATATGTTGATATTGTGGTTGACGAAGCTGTAAGACGCGGGTACAATTATTTCATTATGGTAATACATAACTTTCAAGGAGGAAAACTTTCTGATTTGAAAGAATGTGTTGCTGGTGTAATGGAACGACAATTTCCTGAATCGAACAAAACCTGGAAACCAGATACCATTCAAAACTCTATGCTCCTAAAAAGTGCTGGAAATATGGTATTGGTTGCAGCATACGATTTAGTTGCTCGCGAATCAATTTATTTGGACCTGGATTATGATGGATTTTCAAGTTTTGTTTACGGTCAATCGTCGGAATTTTTCGATGCGTTGAAACCGTACATATCTTTACCAAAGGTCAGTGTATATGACTTGCTACAATGGCATGTCGAGGCACGTGGTCGTGTTGTATCGAAAGAAACTGCAGAAACTCACTTCCTATTCGATGACTTTGCATCTTCGTATGTAAAGACCATGGAATATATGGGTATATAAAAGATTGGGCAAAGTGATAATAACAAGGCTATGATTGAGTTACTTCTATGTACATAAAATAGAAGGGGTGTCGCTGAAAAAGCCACTGAATCAATTCCTTATTACTTTGTACCAGAAGGCGATCCCTTCGCCAAACCGCGGGGTGTTAAACCCCCTTCAATTAAACCTCCGCCGCTTGACAATAATAGTTGGCGGAGGTTTTTAATTTAATCTTAGAAACAATGGAAACAGTACCTACAATATCAGAATTTATTACTCAGTGTCGAGGAAGTTTAGAATTTGATCCTTATGGAGAGAATATTCCTCCTGATACTGGACAAGTCGCCATAGCATTTGCTAAACTTCATGTTGAAGCAGCTGTTGAGGCAATAATTGAAAAAGTTCGAATGATAGGCTCACCTGTACACAATTTTCGATTGCCGCAGGATATTGATGTAACACATGTTATGCAATGTAATGATAACACAGATGATTTCATGTATGAAATTGATATGGAGTCAATCCGAAATGCTTATCCATTGGAAAATTTAATTTAGAATCACGCTTACCCAATAAAATCAATTAACAATTAAAAACAAAACAAATGGAAAATCCATTGGCTCTTGAAAAAGGAGAAAAAGTAAACATTAACAACAGAACAAAATGAACAATCCATTGAACCTTGAAAAAGGAGAAAGAGTAAACATTACCAAAGAAAACCCAGGACTTACCCAAGTAGCCATTGGCTGTGGATGGGATGTAAAAACCGATGGACCCGCTGTTGACCTTGACAGTACTGTTATCCTTTTAAAGGAAGACAAGTCAATTTACGAAGGCAATAAGGGTGTTATTTACTTCCGTCATTTGAAAGAATTTGGTGTTACCCATCAGGGTGATAATCTTACCGGTGCCGGTGATGGCGACGATGAAGTAATCAATGTTGATTTAACTGCCGTCCCCGCAGGCGTACATCGCATTGTTGTTATTGTAAACATTTATGAAGCCGAAGCCAGGAGACAGCATTTTGGTCAGGTTCGTAATGCCTTTGTGAGGGTATTCAATCCTGCGAATGCTGCTGAACTTGCCAAATTTGATCTGTCTGAAGACTATTCCGGAAAAACCGGTATGATTATGGGTCAACTCTACCGTCACAACGGCGAGTGGAAATTTGAAGCAATGGGTAATGGTGCCAATGGTGACATTAACCAGATTGCCGAAACAATCAAAACCCTCTTGTAGGACTCTTTACCAATTAAATCAAAAGGGGTGCTGTAATGGCACTCCTTTTTAAATCCTAAAAAAGACATGATTAACCACCTTTCCTTTGACGTGTGGCTTACGTTGCTGAAATCAAATCCTGATTTCAAAAAAGCAAAAGCGGCCATGCTATTTCAAAAGTATAACCCTAAAAAGTTAACTGAATATGAAATAGCAAAAATGATGAGAAAGATAGACATTCAATGTACGCGTCTGGTTGAAATACAAGGACTACATTTTGACAGCCTTCAAATGATTGCCTTTCTATTATTAGAGATGGGTTATGAAGAATTAACTCCGATTGATTATTCTACTCTTAGTAGTATCTCTGATGAATTTCAAACTTTATTCTTGGAAAATCCTCCAAGTCTATACGATGATAATACTTTTCGGGCTCTTGATATATTATCTGATATAGTTCCAGTATTAACTATTGGTTCCAATACAGGTTTTATTCTAGGTGAAACCATTCGAGAAGTACTTCGTAAACAAAAGGTTTATTTCATGTTTGTAGATGAATACTTCTCTGATGAAATTGAATTAGCAAAACCAAACCCCGCATTTTTTGGATACATTACAACTCGCTCTCGATTTGTAACTAAAGAGATACTACATGTTGGAGATAATCCAATAGCTGATGGTTTTGGTCCTACTCAAATTGGGATGCAATCTATGATCATCAACTCTAATGATAAAACAATTATGGATGTTGTTGCTTATGTGAAGGAGGTTTACAAATGAGATATACATTTGCTCTGCATAAAATCATTAAGAAAACTGACAGTACTGAATTTGATCAACTAAAGTATGGATTTCTACCTGTAGAATACTCCAAGTTTAAGTTTGGCGATAAAGACATTGCCAGGAAATATGGCTACGAACTTGCCAGAAAGTTCATTAATAGTAAAGTATTTTTAAACATTTTGCAGCAGAATCATCGTGAGTTTGTTGTGATGTCAAGTCCCTACTGTTTCATTCCAACCGCTACTTGGTCGTTGAGTAATTACTTCGTACAATTTCTTAACCAACATCTTGTTGATATAGGTTATCCAGTCGTAGAATTAAGTAAAATTCATCGTACCAATACATATAAAGAAGACTATGGAGAATTAAGCGCTGAACAACGCCTTGCCTTAATCTCCAAAGATGGATTCCAAATTGATAAAGCATTCTTAGAAAGAAAGTTTTTAATCATGATGGATGATATCAAAATCACCGGTTCACATGAACGAATTATTGAGCGCACTTTTAAAGAAAATAACATCACCAATGATCACGTTTTCCTTTACTTTGCTGAATTATCTGATCCTACCATTGACCCAAAAGTTGAGAATTACTTAAACTATGCTTTTGTTAAGAATCTTTTGTTCTTAGATAAAATTATCAAGAATGAAAACTTTTTACCAAACACACGTGTTGTCAAGTATATTCTAAATCATAAAGACGAACTTGCATTTACTGTGTTCGTAATGTATCAAGCAAGAAAAGTTTTAGCCAATCTATATCATTTAGCAATAGGTAATGGTTATCACTTAATTCCCGATTACCAAAAGAACTTACAATTCATCAAAGACCTTCTTATTAAAGAAGATTATCTCCTTAAATAATCATTAAAACAAAACAAAATGACAAGTGAAGATTTAAAAAAGTATGACTTTATCGTTGCAATAGACCGCAGTGGTAGTATGGCAAATCCAGGATCACATGGTAAAACCAGATGGCAGGAAGCAGAAGAAGCAACCGTTGCCGTAGCCAATAAATGTGCCGAATCTGATGACGATGGTATTACTGTTGTCCTATTCAATCGTGCAGTAGTAATGCATGAGAATGTAACAGATGGTACAAGCCAAGTTGCCCGTATATTCCGTGAAAGTGAGCCAATGGGAGGTACTGATACAGCTTTAATGCTGAAAAAAGTATTGACCAACTATACAGCCAATCGCACCCGTAAAGGTGTAAAGCCAATCATTCTGATTGTTGTAACTGACGGTGAGCCGGACAGCCAAGAAGAAGTTGTAAAAGCAATTGTGGAAGCCACCCGCGTAATTGAACGCGATGATGAAATTGGAATCAGCTTCCTCCAGGTAGGGAATGATCGCAATGCAACCCGGTTTTTAACCATGCTTGACGATGATCTCGTAAGCAAATATGGTGCGAAATTTGACATTGTCGATACAAAAACTTTCGATGAAATTGAAAGTTCCGGCATGACGATTGCTGAAGTGCTAATCGCGAGTTTAACGGATTAATTACACAATCAATTTGTAAAAGGATGTAGCAATACATCCTTTTATTTTAACTTTTAAAAACAATAGATAAGTATGAGGTGGATTATTTTCTTAGCAATAGTAATTGTATTGTTGCTAATTGACCTTTTGGTCGTTAACAAAAAAGAACACGCATTTTCGTTTAAAGAAGCCCTTGGTTGGAGTGCAGTATGGATAGCCATATCTTGCATGTTTGGGGGCTGGGTTTATTGGGAATATGGGCATGATATTGGTAATTTATGGTTCACTGCGTATGTGATTGAAAAGTCATTAAGTGTAGATAATTTGTTTGTCATTTATCTGATCTTCGGATATTTTGCGACACCAGCCAAGTATCAACACATAGCATTATTTTGGGGCATTCTTGGTGCAATCATTTTTAGAGCATTATTCATAATTGGAGGAGCAACACTTATTAGTTTGTTTCATCCAATACTATATGTATTTGCACTAATCTTAATTTGGTCTGCACTTAAATTAATGTTTTCAAAAGATAGCGGAGATCCAGACATACATGAGAATAAAATTGTTCTATTCTTTCGTAAACACTTTCCTGTAGTTGCTGAATATCATGGTAAAAAATTCTTTATTAAGAAACATGATGGAGCTAAAATTGTACGATATGCAACAGCTTTATTCATTACCGTCTTAATGATTGAAACTACTGACATAATGTTTGCCGTGGATAGCATTCCAGCAGCATTTGGTGTTACTACTAATGTCTTTGTTCTATATACCTCGAATATCTTTGCAGTGTTAGGATTAAGGGCTTTGTATTTTGTTCTTGCAAGTGCCGTTGATAAATTATGGGCACTAAAATATGGTATTACAATCGTTCTCTTATTTATAGGAGTAAAGATGTTATTACCTGCTGCTCAATATATCAATACAAATTGGCTTATTGAGGTGCCTACAATTGCATCTCTACTAGTTGTTCTTGTATTGTTGTTAGGTTCTATTGGAGTGTCCTTTGCAATACCTAAACCTAAATAAAATGAACTACTTTGTTTGCTTTTTACTAGTTCCTGATTATGCTGTAGAAACTTTTACGGCACAAAATTTTCAAAATGATGAAGTTTCAATAACATTGCCGAATCCAAACATTGTTCAATCAATCAAAGAATGTTTAGCTAACAGAAATAGTTGGGCTCATCCTCGACATATTACTATTATTAGTATGTGTCCACTACCTGAATAAAAATACATAAGGCTATGTATATCTTACTTCTAAAACAGCGGGTCCTGGGTTCGAGTCCCAGCTTGTAGCTCAGTTGGTTAGAGTAGCTGTCTCGTAAAAATTAGATGTACAATTTCCTTTATTTTACAATAGGCTATTCGTATCGTTACTTCCGCCCTTAGGGCACTTATCTTGGGTTTAAGCTTTACGTGCGAAATTTCCTTTTCTTTTAACAAATACTTAGTGGCTATATGTAAGTTACTTCTTGACCGTATAGGTAGCTCAGGAGGTTAGAGCAGTCTTACGAAAGTAAGAAAGGTCAGCGGTTCGAGCCCGCTCCTACACTTCATTTTACTTACATAATTACTACAACAATATAAACTCTGTAAATCTTGAAAAAGTTCCGGCCTGAACTTTATTTAAAGATGATTTGGTTATTTACAGGGTTTTCAAATCATGAACCTTAATCTTTTTATGGCTGACTTTAGGTTTTTAAAGTAAAAACCAACAATCTTAAAATAAACAACTGTACTAGCAGACATATTAGACATAAACCGTTATAGTGTGACGGCGCGAAGATTCGATGGTAAGATTAATAATCTTAACTTGGTTGGAGCATTTCGTTACTTTAGTGTCTAGATATTTTGGGTGCCGATTCCCATTAGTTGTTTATTTTTTCAATACAGTGTATTATCTTTGGGCATACCCCAACCTAATTAAGTTAGAAAGATAGTGCATTTTTAAAATGCTATGTGTCTAGTTACTTCCGCCGAAAGGCATCAAACTCTTAATTTGAACTCCACTGACACAATTTCATTTTCTTTTAAAACACAAATTGGCTACAAATTAGTTACTTCTAATTCTACATTCGTAATCGTAAAAATTACTAATTTAATTCCCAATTTCTTTTGCATTTTCATGGCTATAGATAGGTTACTTCTAGGTTCAATTCTTCTGGTTTCGACCGGATGATAACGGTTCAAATCCGCACACCTGTCTGCTTTCTATGTCCATATACTTGGCTATAAACATGTTACTTCTAAAACTCGAGCCCGTTAACGGCTCGCCAAAATTACATGTTTAATTTCCATTTTTAATTCATTATTATTTATTAACAACAAAATCAAAACAATGTCAGAAATTACTGAAGAAGTTGCTGGTAAAAATGGAACCCTATGGGCATCCCTATCCAGAAACATTAAACAAATTAAAGAAGGGCGTGCTCTTTCTATTTTAGAAGATGCTGAACTTTCTTACAAACGTAAAATTGAGGATATGGCTCAAACATTAAAACGATTAAATCGTAATGTTGAAGCATCCCTTGATATGTCGCCGGAAAATGTAACCACATTAAAAATGGTTGATTTCGATCCTGAAGCTTTTATTGAAGCTGATGCGAAAGCCGCATACGAAATTCGTAACACTACCATTCAATTAAATGAATGTAAAAAACGTTACAATAGTCTTTTTGGACATACTTATGAAATTGAGTTGGTCTAATGGGATACGGCCAATATTCAACAGTAGATCGTGCAAGTCGTAGTATAGACTTAGGTTATGCTACAAAATCTTTTGAACAAGTTTTTACCCAACGTCAGATTCATCCTGATATGAATCCAAGAGATGTGAAAATTCGTGAATCAAGAGATTCTGCAGATCATCCAAACACAGTGTCAATTGTACTTGCACTTGACGTTACCGGTTCAATGGGTGTTATACCCCATCAATTAATTAAAGAGGGGCTTCCTACTATTATGGGTACTATTATTGAGGCTGGAATTCCAGACCCTCAATTATTATTCTTAGCAGTAGGTGATCACAAATGTGATGCTTCTCCTTTACAAGTTGCTCAATTTGAATCAAGTGATGCATTACTTGATCATTGGTTAACAAGTGTATGGCCTGAAGGTGGCGGCGGTGGTAATGGAGGCGAATCATATGGTTTGGCTCATTATTTTGCTGCTTATCATACTGTACTTGACAGTTTTGAGAAACGTGGCCAAAAAGGATTTCTCTTTACCATTGGTGATGAAAACAATCACAAATCCTATCCAGCTTCAGCCATCAAAGAAATCATGGGTAGTTCCGAAGCATCAACGTTTACTTCGGCTGAATTAATAGCCAAGGCAAAAGAAACGTATAATGTCTACCATTTATTTATTGGATATTCAAGTGATGTATATCACGGTTGGGCAGAAGTACTTGGTGAAAACTGTATCAAAATTGCAAATATAACTGATATTCCTAAAACGATTGCCAGGATTGTATTTGAAAATACTAAAACTGTTGAAAAATCAACAGTTATTACTGAGCCGCATCCATATGGTTCAACCCCGGAGAATCCAATACTTGGTCCATCCAAGGATAATCCTCCATCATTCCAAATGTTGTAATTCACAATCAATAAATTAATAAAAACCATGGGAAATATTCAATATCAATCAACCAGTCTTGAAGAACTGGGCCAAACTGAAACTCCAGTTGAAGAAACTGCTGAGGTTCAAGTCGAAGAAGTTGTAGAAGAAACTGCAGCTGAATAAATGAATGCAAAAGCTGTAATAGGCATAGAATTTGGAGATGAAGGGAAAGGATTAGTAACAAACTACCTTTCTCTTCAAAATCCAAATGCTGCAATAATCCGATATTCAGGAGGTCAACAAGCAGGTCATACCGTTGTAAAAGATGAACTTCGACATATTTTTTCCAATTTTGGATCAGGTTCTTTAAATGGAGCCCCGACTTATTGGTCACAATATTGTACAGTTGATCCTGTTGGTATCTATAATGAATTGAAAGTATTGGAACAGAAAGGAATTCGTCCTATTTTGCATATCCATGCAAAATGTCCAGTAACTACTCCATTGGATAAGCAGTATAATCAAAGTATGGATGCAAAAAATGGAACATGTGGCACAGGTGTAGGCTCCACTAAACGCAGAGAAGAAGCGTATCATTCATTGTTATTTGAAGATTTATTCAATAAAACTGTATTTGATATCAAATATGGTTTAATGGAAGAATTTTATCTTTGTACAGCTAATAATATTGAGTTTCGTAAAGCAATAGACTTTATCACTACACATGCTCGAATTAAAATGTACACTGTTTTGCCATCAGTTCCATCACATATCTTTGAAGGTTCACAAGGGTTACTTCTTGACCAACATTATGGATTCTTCCCACATGTTACTCGCTCGAATGTAGGAACAACAAATATCTTAGAAATGGGATATACTCCTAAATGCTATGCAGTAACTAGAGCATACCAAACTCGTCATGGTAATGGTCCAATGACTAATGAACAGTTTATTCATAATATCAAACCTAATCCTCTTGAAACAAATGTGTATAACAAATGGCAAGGTGAGTTTAGAATATCCATTCTGGATTTAGATTTGTTACAATATGCTGTTAGTAAAGACGAATACCTAAACAAACATCGTGATGTATTAGTCATTACTTGTCTTGATCACGTAGAACACGATTGGCAATTGACTATTAATGGGCAATTAATACAAGCCCTAAGCGAATATGATTTTATTGATATGATTAATACTACTTTAGGATTTTCTGAAGTATTACTTAGTCATAGCGATAAATCCGAAAACCTTAAATCATTTTAATAAACAAAAACAAAATGTCAAGAAAACTTAAATTAGTATTAGCACTGACACAAGACGCTGCTGCAAGGTATGTAGCAATTGTGAAAGATTATGCAAAGTTCTTTGATAAATCTCAAGGAGCATTCACGGGATTCAAAAACACATATCAACAAAATGATGTGATGATTGATGACCCAACCAAACGTGGTTATGTAAAAGTAGTCACAACCGTACCTGAAAAACTTGATTACTTCATTAAGTCAGCCGAAACTTACATTCAGAATGTTTTGACAAAAGAACGTACCAATGGTATGGGCGTTGCCACAGCAGATCTGGTAGTTGGTGGAACTTCATGGGGTGAATTTACCTCAAACGAATTGCTTTGCCTCAAGTCAATCCTTGAAAAAGGAGAGTTGATCCAAATGATTCAAAGTATTCCCGTTCGTACTGAAACGGATATCTGGGAACCAAATACAGCCGAAGAATACAAAAACCGGGCAATTGTACAGAAACCTTTAGTTGAACAAATCAACAAGACTACTGTAAAGGAACAACAAATCCTTATTGATCCAAACCTTGATAAATTGAAACCTGGTTCTGACTATAAACCACAAATTACATCGAGAGATACAGTTGTGGAACTTGGTAAACAGACTCGCCAGGAATTCAGTGGTCAATGGACTCATCTTCAGCGTGCAACCGCACTTGAAAAACTCATTGAATTACGCAATGCTGTAACTACAGCGTTAGAGCAAGCCAATGATGTTGAGGTTATTGAATCAACCCTTACAGCTGAAAAGTTGTTTGGATACATTTTCAAATAACATGGTAACCCAAGTAAGAAGTGGAAGTTCTGTCTTAGAAGTTGTTAAAGACAAACTTGTAGTCACTATACGTTTAAATAAAGAATATATTGTTTTAACGCCTGGTGAAATTAAATCCTTTCTTCTCGGTTTACAGTCCTTAATCGAAAACGATAAATAAAAATACACTCAATAGTGTTACATTCAGTTTAATTACATCCCTGTAATTTAGACTATTCCTCAGTGTTGTGAGTGAAGTGTAATCATTGAGTCTCAAGCCCTAGAAAATACTAAACGAAGCACTAAATCTGAAAGCCGCGGGTTCGAACCCCGTCGGGGCCTCAATTCCACAACTGTTTACAATTCCTTATTGCGGAACGCGTGACAGGTTAAAAGAGTTATTAATTCAGAGGTACCAAAGCTATATTAATAAAGCTGCATAATTTAATCCAAGTGCAATACGCAGATTAATGCGGAAGAATTTATTAAGGCCCCGTACATCAGTTGGTAGATGCTCAGACATTGTCAGCTTAAATTCGTTTAAAAGTAAAGCTAGGAAAAACCCTCCCCCTTAGAAGGATATTGAATGGGGGAGGAACACGGCACACGCGCTAGTAGGGAAAGCGAATATCTTCAGGGAGATATGGTCGGAGGTTCGATTCCTTCTGTGCCGACAAAAAGGCTATTTATGAAGTTACTTCTTCATTTTGCTATAAAAAAGATTACTCATAAAATTTCCTTTTTAATTCCGGAGATGGTGAAATTGGTAGACACAGCAGTCCGTTACTGTTATTCTTTCTCAATAGAGCTATATATTAGTTACTTCAACTAGAAACTGCAGCTTGTAGAAGCGTCCTGGTTCGAGTCCAGGTCTCCGGACAATGGCATATGCCATTTTAACAATCATTAACATTTTAAACATTTGCAACATGGAAACAAACGCAAAACCTGCAGTGACTGCAGACGAAAGAGTTATAGCACTCTTTAACATCGTAAAAACTAAACGTGCAGAAATCTCACGTACAGAACGCCCAGTGTACATTACTGGTGGTCAATTCAGATATTCTGAGTCAATGGGTCAAGCCGTTGATCTCATGACAGTGAAAGATATTCGTAAATTGAAAGAGATTTACATGTTTTTAACTGAGAGATCCTCACACAATGAAGCTGCTAACCAATTCTTCGGAATTGATGGTAATTTCACTTGGTTAGGTTTTACTATTGAAGAATGGTTCGCAGACCTTAAAACCCGCGGAAACATTCTGAAAGTTGGTAAGCTTAAAGCTGAATTGGACGTCCTGGAAACCCGTCTTGATAAAGTTCTAACTCCTGAACTCCGTCGTCAGATGGATTTGGAAGCGTTGGAAGCTGAACTCAATGCATAGGTAAACTAAATAACAACCGAACCAGGATGTCGCAATGACTGGTGAAAAGAAAGATTCGGTGCTGGACTAATACCAGTGTTATTTTTATTCACAATCAATCTTATCATTATGAAATTACAGAAGTACACTCTTGATGGAATTGTAGTAGGTGAATCAATTTTTTTAAAAGATAAACCAGCTGTTTTTGAAGTTGATGGTATTTTATCCATTAATCTTGATTTTAAAAAAGCTCAAGGCTCTTTTCATGCACCTTCGAGTAACTTTGGAGGTCCACAGATTGGGGATTTAATTGATGTAAAAATGAATTCAGGCAAAGTATTAAGAAGTGTGGTTACGTTTACTACCCAAACAAATGTTTCAAGAACAGGCACTACACATCTTCTTGGGTATGTTGAAGATTTTCAGCATATAATACAAAGCACAAAAATTGAATAGTTAAAACTCATAACATGTGGAAAAACATTAAAGCAAGAATCTTTGCAAAAAGATACGACTTCATGAAGGATGAAATTAATCCTAAAAGAAGGAATGATACTATTGGAAGTGGATATTTTATCTATAAGGACACAATTTATTTTGGTAATAGATTTACAATGTTCATTTCTTCCGTAGCTAATGACTACAAAAATTACAAATAAACACACGGGGATGAACGGCTTTGACAGTAATATAGTAAGAATAAATCTCATGTAAGCAGTTATGCTTTAAAATAACAAAACAATAATTGGCGAAACTAAAGTTATCACCATGGTTGCTCGCAGAAGCTCAATGAGATTAGCAGCGTAATTAATTCCCGGGTTCGTTAGTACCTTGAACGCAAACTAACACGCTTGAAAGTTTGTCTATTCTTAAAATAGAATGTTCTCCAACATAAATGGAGTGGTGGAACGTTGCCTTACTGGGCAGCCCTATAAAACATGTACAAAGATTTATTAAGAACTATTATTGGACCGCGCTTTCGAATGCGCGCATCTCCACTTCAATCCAACCTTCTTATTTTGAGGAGGTTGGATTTTAATTTAAAAACTAATAAAATGATACGCCATTACACATTCAATTACAACATGTACGATGCCGAAGCCTGTTTTAAGGTGGACACAGAAAAATTCAAAGCAGAAGATGCTAGGTTACTTCTTGAGTTCTTTACATGGGATTATGATCATGAAGCTGACCCAATAGATGAATTGATGAAGAAATATGCCATTAAAGCCATCTGGGTTGCAACATCTGAAAATTACAATGAAGAGGGAGTAAAGTCATGGTTTGACGAGCAGGAAGGTTTTATTGCAATAGACGGAAGTCAAGGAGTAGAGCTTACTGTAGTTTCTGCCTATGAATTTGATGAAGATTATTTAAGTATAACTATTAAACTGGAATAAAATGTTTAAACAACTTTTTTGCTCACACGACTACTCTCTTGTTAATCAATTCATTATTGATTCCGAGTTTGATGTAGTCGTCAAGGCAGGTGCAGAACCTGCACCACATCGAAGTTTAATTCGTACATACATTTCGGATTACAAATGTATATGGTGTGGAAAATTAAAAAGATTACGCGAAAAAACTCGCAGTTAAAGCGATTACTATTTTATAGTATATTATTAATAATTAAACAAAAACAACAATGAGTAAATTTATTAAAAATTTAGTTAAAGATGCAGAAGGCATCAAATTGCAAAGGGCGACTTCTCTATCAAAAGAAACTGCTGATGCACAAATAGATCTAATTAGAGGTCTTGAAAAAGAACAAAGAGAACTTGAAAATCAATTAATGAATTTGACAGACTTGAGTCCTGACAATGCATTTGATTTGAAACCAGGTGGTAAAAATTACAATGCAACTCAATGGGTTGCTAAAATGCAAGAGATTCAAGTTGCCTTACTTGAAGTAAAAATTCAATTAGGTGTAGCTACAAATACACAAACTGAATGGTTCTCTGACAATGGAACAGAAGACTAAACTTTATTTATCTAAATCAAAGGCAGGAGATGTTGCTTACACTAATCAAATAAGAAAACATCTTCAGTCTTTAGATTGTGAATTATTAGAATTTGGCGGTGGAACTTATAGTTCTAATTTACTATTATCATCAGATATTTTAATTATTGTTCCACCTGGAGAACTAACTAAGTATGAAGGGCTTCTTGGTTTTTGGGTAGGCAAAGGACAATATGAAGAAATTATAGCTGCGAATTCTCGCGCTATGGAAACTTATGTTGTAACAAACAAACATGTAGATGGTAGTTTAATGATCGATGAAGTTTATCTAACTAAAGTTATTGCTGAAAATTGGCAAACAAAGTATGCATTTATTAGACTTTATGATATGCCTAATACAATTGAAAATGAATTTGATCTTATACCGATATCAGCATCTCTTATTAATGAACTTGAAGAAAAGTTAGTAGAATTATCGAATTTATCACCTTTTGTAAATACTTCAGCATATAATACAGGAGGTATTAGTATTGTGCCATCAGACAATGGGCCAGTTTATTACCGTGATGGAACCGCATCTCTAAATTGGACGCCACCTGCAATAAATGCCATTACATTACCAAGAAAAAAAGCAAGATTAGCTTGTATTACTTTACTATAATGGATTTACTTTCTCTTATTTTAGCTATTAGTGTTATTATTGCTCATTATTTTGCAGATTTTATTTGTCAAGATGAGAAATGGGCAATAGGTAAGCGCACAAGTATTAAATTACTTTTAAAACATACAATTACTTATAGTGTTGTATTAACAGGTTTACTTTTAGGTGTACTTTGGATTAAACCATTGTATATTTTATATTTTTTTCTCTTTAATTTCACCGCTCACACTATTATTGATTACTTTACAAGTAAACTTGTAGGTAAACGATTTGATGAAAAACATTTAGGTTCTTCAATCCCAAATTTAGGAGCCTTTAGCATGATCGGACTTGACCAAGTATTACATTATATTTGCTTGTTCGGAAGTTTATATTTTTTAACTTAACTTTAAAACCTTTCTTATGAAGATAAAGAAAATACTGCTGTTAACAATATTCTTATTTATCTTCTACTCTTTAAACATTTACCAATACGAACATCATATTGTTAAAGAATTTACAGCGTTAACAATAGAAAATATAAAGAAAGAATTAAAAAAACTGCAAATCAAACATTCTGACATTGTTCTTAAACAAATAAAGCTTGAGACAGGTAATCTAAAATATGTTGAAAACAACAATTTATTTGGATTTCGAGGAAACAATGGATACTTAGAGTTTAATACTTGGCAAGAATCTATTGAATACAAAAAGCGATGGCAGGATAAAAAATATCATGGAGGTAATTATTACGACTTTTTAATTAAAGTCGGATATGCTTCCGATAGTACTTACATTAAAAAACTTAAACAATTTAAATAATTGCATTATGCTAAACACAGATAAAGAATGTTTTATAGCAATCTACGATAGTGAATATTGTGGTATTGGGTCATCACTAATAATTGCTTTAAACGAGCTAAAGCAGACTGATGCTACCTTCAAAGATGAAGAAGTAGACTTTTACAAGGCCACAAAAATTAACGTTGAATTTCAACTTGTTGAAGTGCCTGAATAATGTCTGCAACTCATGTTATTAAGAGGGCTTTTCAGCGGATGGTGATTCGCTCAAAACGCCACGCTTCTAAACATAATCTTAAATTAAAACAAGATTTTGAAACAGAAGTACTGCAAGGATGTAGAAATCTTATTAATACCCAAACAACAAAACTAAGTGTTTGTCCAGATACTGGACGTAAATTTATTGTTAGTGATGATACTCATATTAAGATGATTATTACTGACGATCGAATTGTAGTTGCGCATGGTGAACATCATCGTGACGTACCTATAAGTGAACATGGGCTTGAATCAATTAACCGAGTATTTGACGGACGATTGCGTAAATCTATTGCTGCATGGGACTTGAGTATTAAACAAAATACAGAAAATACCTTAAATAACGTAACATTTTTAACCTCTTATTTACAATAATGGAATCAGCAATCACAATTACCGTACATTTACAAGGTGTATTAGGTGGCCCTGTAAAACATACCACCAAACAAGTAGGCAAAGTCGATGTCTCTCCAGTCGGAAAAGCTCCGGAATGGATTACTCGTAAAATCAAACATACGGATAGAGTCCCAGTTTCTGCTGCTCGTATTGTTCCAATATCTGAAACCACCGTTACCGGTTGGGTAAAAGGCGAAGGCCCATATTGGATAAAACCACAGGTGTGGAGAACGTTTAACAAAAAACAAAAAGTAGCTGCTTATGTAGCCTCATTCGATGAAGGCTATGGAGTTAGTTATGAATAATTTGTACCATGAGAAAGATAATTTTAATTATGCTGTTTGTTGTTTCGACAATAATAGCCTCCGCTCAAACTACATGGTTTACTACATCACATTTTAGTGCAACTTCACTTCCAAAAATCGAGTGGTCAGAATGGACTCCTGTTGAAATTCAGGTTTCAATAGATGTTTCAGCAAATCGTATTGTTATCTTTTCGAGTGAACAACAAATTATTGATGTACGATCTTTTGTAAAAAAGACTTTTCCTAATTGCGATGCCTATGGCTCGTATGCCACAGATACTAATTATGGGCTGATTTATGTTTCTTTATATTTCTTTACTACTGGTGAAGTACAATTAGAGATTCAATATAGCGATGTAGCCTATAAATATCAATTCAAAGAATTAAATGACAAACAAAGAACTTTTTATTAAGAACTATAATGCATTCCTAGACCTTAACTTAGCCATTGATACCTTAGACAACATTGGCATTGATTTAGAGGAATCGGTTTTTGCATCAGCATTTTACGTTGCTTTTGAATCATTAATGTCATTCATTTTAACTGAAAAGGGTAATACCTATCTATTTGAAGATATTCTTTTTCAAGGATATTCTACCGAAGAAGCAGTTGATGAATTACAGGAATATTTCATTACATTGTAAATTAGATACAAGTAAAAATCAATCAGAAATAAAGATAGCAAGGATATTATCAAAAAATCAGGTATTTTAGAATATTTGAATTTTTTTGGTAGTATCTTTGCACAATCTTTTAACACAGACTAAAACTTATGGCGGGTTCATCTAGGGGTCGAGGATTACGGATTTTCAATCCGTCCACAGGGATTCAAATTCCCTACCCGCTACTAAATCTTTAATAACCAACAAACACAAATCAAAACAATGAGAAAATTATCTATTTTATTCGTTATAATGTTCGCAGTAACATTAGCAATTACATCTGTAACCTCATGCGCAGTAAAACCTGATGCTAGTACAGCCGACTCTACAAACACTACAATTTTAGTTGATACCACACAGGTTGATACTACTGCTGTAGATACAACTCTGGTAAAGTAATTACTGGAATAGTAAAAATGTGGGGTCATGAGTTCGCTTATGATCCCATTTTTATTTAAAATAAATTGCGGGATGTTAGCAGTAGGTAGCTTAGCGGTCTCAAAATAACAAACCAATCAATAAATGAATAAATGTTTAAATTGTGGCAAGGAAGTTGCCAATAAATACTGTAATGTTACATGTCAAAATGAACATAAAGGTAAATTAAATCAAGAAAAATATTGATTAAATCCTAAATTATGCAAACATTGTGGAAAAACTATAACTTTTGAACAAAAAAGAAATACTTTTTGCTCTAGGTCTTGTTCTTCAAGTTTTAATAATAAAGGAATTATTCATAATATTTTAGGTGTTAATGGAGTTGAAGCAAAAGAAACTATTGTTAACATTCCAAAGGATTTAATCAAAGATCAAGATAAAAAGGCAATTTTTGAACTAAGTAAAAATTGACAATCTGCCAGAACTACAATTAGAAAAGATGCTTGTAAAGTTTTTGAACAGTCAGAAAAAGAATATAAGTGTGTTATATGTGGGTATACTACTCATGTGGAAATTGCACATATTAAAGCTGTTTCTGAATTTGGAGATTCTGCAACATTAAAAGAAATAAATCATATAGACAATCTAGTAGGGTTATGTCCTAATCATCATTGAGAATATGATGCAGGTTTAATTGATTTATAATATCGCGGGGTGGTCTGGAGTAGTTCCAGCTCTGGCTCATAACCAGAACGACGAGGGTGCGAATCCCTCTCCCGCTACTAATGTATTAACTAAGCCCTTGAAAGTGCAAAAGGGAAGCAAAGAGCACGAGGGTTAACAATATTCGGTACTTTAAGGTAAGCTCTTAGAGAAACGCGTGAGCAATTTCGTCCCTACTTTCTTAATTAATACATTTTACCATTTAGCTTAATGAGCCCGACTGACGTGCGTGGATCTGGACTGTCACTCCACAAAAACAAGGGTTCGACTCCCTTTTAGGCCGCAAAATGCCCTTGTAATTCAACGGATAGAATTTCTGACTTCTAATCAGAGTATTCAGGTTCGAGTCCTGGCGGGGGTACTACAATCAACAGATAAATAAACAATTAAAACACCAGACATGAATTTTTTAACTCCAAGTTCAGCTAGTAAATTAGCTACATTTCAAAAACAAGCACAAGCTGCTTATTCAATTTTCACAAAAGCAGTCGATGATTTAGCTGCAACAAATGAAAAGATTAAAGCAGAAATATCTGTAACAGAGCAACAAATGAAAGATTTGGCTGCGTTTACAGATAGTTTAAATGCACAAAAAACTGCTAACGATAAAGTTGTTAGTAGAATTAAAACAATTATTGAGGATTAATTCTTCATGCCGGCTTATACCCTCAAGCTTATATCTTGTAGAAAGGTTATTCGGTTGCAGCTTGGTTCGATCCCAAGAGTCGGCACACAGTTAAATGCGTAGATGTCTAATTGGTAAGGTGTCATTCTGCAAAAATGTACTATAAGAGTTCAAATCTCTTTCTACGCTCAAATGCCTCGGTAGTTCAACGGATATAATTTTTGATTACGGATCAAAGGATGTAGGTTCAATTCCTACTTGAGGTACAAAAAACATAAATATTAATTTATAAGTTTATATATGAAAAAAAGTTTTGCGAGTATATTTTTTTTATTAATGTCTTTATTTTTATGAGGACAAGTTTATCAAGAAAAATTAGAATGTTTTGCACCTGCTCCTATATATAATTTCTATTCTTCATTTGAAGTATTGAAAGATATTAACAATGAAAGAACCTTACAATTAAGTATAATAGGATATGGGATTGAATTACCTAAATATAAATTATCTGGAGGATTAGGATTTTTTGAAGATTCAGAAATGTTTGGACAATATCCAAAAACTATTTCATCTTATAAACTTATTAATACTGTTACATTTGATTCTGTATATCAAATAAATAATATTACTTATCATTATTTTAGGCAGATTGATAAATATGATTCTGTTTTTGAAAAAACTAAAGTATTTAATTTTACAACTTATAAATATGGAATAGTTTCAGCAAAATTTAATTTAAAACTATTTGCTTGAAAAAATATAACTTTAAGTTTGGTTACTGAACCTAAATTTATATTTCAAATAAAAAGAATTGTTCCTAGTTCACAATATATTGAATTTCAACTAATGAATCAAGTTAGAGAAAAAAATATATATTTCATACAAAATATTGGAACTAATATCTTTTATAGATTCACTCCCCATAAACATATTAAAATTCCTTCAAAACATAAAACTACTAATAAATTTACCGTCTTTGCATCTTATTCATATAATATACAATTTAATAGATTCCAAACTTATTATAGTAATCAATATACTTCATATTCTTTTGGTTTACTTTATAGTTTAAAATAAACATAGATGAATAATTAATAAAACAATTAAATCAACACAATGAAAAAAATCTTTTTAATCTGTTGAGTTCTCATTGCGTGTGTGGGGACTCAAGTTAAATGCACAAACAAGTGCGACTGCTTCAGCTCAAGCAACAATATTGAGCCCCTTAACAATAACTAAGTCAATTGACTTGAATTTTGGTAATGTCACTGTTGGAACATCAATTGGAACAGTGGTATTATTACCAACAAGTATTAGATCTGCAACAGGAGGAGTTGTACTTCCTTCAGCTTTACCTGGAACTATTACCGCAGGTAAATTTATTACAGGAGGTTATCCTAATGCAACCTATGACATTACATTACCTGTATCAGTTACTTTAACTAATCCCGGAGGTGTAACAATGGAAGTGATTAATTTCACAAGTACACCCACTACTACAGGTACTCTTAATTCAGGAGGTACAGAAGATATTTATGTTGGGGCAACCTTACAAGTAGGTAGTTCACAAGCCATAGGAACATATTCAGGAACATTTAATGTTTCGGTAAATTATAACTAAATATTAAAACAATGAAGGTCTCATTTGATTTTGATAGCACATTATCTCGTAAGGCTGTTCAAGAATTTGCAAAAGAATTAATACAAAAAGGATATGAAGTCCATATAGTAACAAGTAGATTTGAAGATTCAATGCGTTATGCTGATCCTCGATTTCAAATATTAAGACATAAAGATTTGTTTAGAGTTTGTTATTATTTGAACATTCCTCGTGAACACATTCATTTTACAAATATGGATGATAAATATCCTTTCTTTTTAAACAATCCAGATTTCTTATTTCATCTTGATGATGATATTGAAGAAATTGAAATGATTAATACACAAACATCAGTTAAAGGTGTCTTATGTGATAAAGGACAAGAATGGAGAAAAGAACTGAATAAGGGTTTATAGTAAGAAAATCACAAACCAGGAACCCTGAGATTGTATCAATACCTATTAAGATCGTCTGTTAGGTGATTTATAAAACATTCCCACTATTCCCTGAATTATTTATGCGCCGTACTCCGGAGAGCTGAATTGGAAACTCAATAATTCAAAGTAGTGGGTGTAATATTCGGACTTAGGACCGATGTTGTGGCTGGTGTCACTAACCACCTGTAAGTGTCGCTACCTGCAGGTGGTTTTAAAATGCTGAGAAGGTCTACTCATTAAAATTGACCCTTTAGAGATATAGCTCAGTTGGTTCAGAGCGCTGCCCTTAGCAAGGTTATTGTTTTGTGGATAGATAATAAAATACAAAACCTGAGTAATATATTGAACCTTTATGAGGTCACATGAATGGTAAAAGGGCGCTTTAGTATTTAATTATTCCGTAAGCATACGGTCAGAAGTTTTTTAAAATATTTTCTAAGGCTGTAAAGTCATGGAACAAGTCTTTGGTTGTGAACCAAAGCAAATAAATTTCCTCGGAACTGGGTGCATATCCAGGAATGATGTACTATCCTTAGAGACGAGATAAATGCAAATAAGTAGTCACTGGATGAAATTATATAAATTTATAAAGTTGTGCACAAATTTTATAAATGAAAGTAATATCAGAACCTTTCTAATGAAACCACTAAAGAAGTTAGGTAAGTATAGAGGAAATTTTTAAAACATAAACTAAAGGAAGTAGGCTTGAGAGTAGCTATCTTTTAAAGAGTAATACACGCAGAGGAACTGCCAAAGTTATACACCTGCATATCTACACGTTGAGAAAAACAAAACAAATAGGTAGTATAATGGTCGTGGGAGTAGTGGGTAAAATATCCTCGTAGATATTGGTATAGCAATTTTTGGTGTAACAACACACTTTAGTTTTTAAAACATTAATCAAAGAGTAATGACACAGGAGGCAGCCGAAGCGTAAAATCGATCAATGGTTAGGCAATGCGAATGATGAATAGAGATACCTCACGTCCTGTAGGTAAATTTCAAAGCTCTTCTTTGATTAAAAGGTTTTCGGTGTCCTATAACACTGAATAAGGGGTCTTAGCTCAGTCTGGTAGAGCGCTACATTTGCAATGTAGTGGTCAAGAGTTCAAATCTCTTAGGCTCCACCTTTGGTATCACAGCCAATAGTATAGCACATATGATTAAAGAAGCGGCTAGTGACCGTAGTGCTAAGCTGATATGCCTTGGGCCTATCTGGTGTAATTAACCACGCGAACGTAAGTTTAGAAAAGGATATATAAAGTTGTTTATCCATAATTTTTAAGACATGGGTTTAGTCACCTAAGGATTGCATTATCCAAAAAATGCTCGACATACTCTTGGGCGTAGGCAAGAGCGACGTTATCAATAGGTTAGACGTTACGAAACCATTTGAGTTTGCTAATATACCAAACGGATTGACTATCAGTATATTATCTTGGGAATTAGCTCAGCCTGGTTAGAGCACGAAACTGATAATTTCGGGGTCACTGGTTCAAATCCAGTATTCCCAACCAATTTTAATTTAAAAATATGGTTGATATAGAAAAATTAGAAGAACTACCCATGAAAATGAGTAGAAAAGATTACTTGATTGCTAAATATGGTGATATGTGGAGTCTTAGACGATTTGATCATTCTTGGTATCGAAGCGATAAATCAGATTATTATTGGACTAAATTACAACGTATTTTAAAAGCTCACATTGGTAAAAATGTTGATGAAGCTTATAGTAAGTATTGTAAAATAGTTGAGCCTTATGAAAAACCTTATTTCTTTGATGAATTTAGAAATAGAACATATTATTCAGCCGATTATACTCTTGATTTAAATAGATGTATTCAAGTAAATCCGGATAGATGGCAAAAGAAAAAGAAACCTATTGTATTTAGGTCTTTTGATTTTACTTATGGATATTATGATACTAAAAATAAAGAGTATGTGCGTACACCAGAACGTTATTGGATGTATGATAATACTAGATATATTTACTGTATTATCAGTGGGTATGAAAAGACTTTTGAAACTAAACAAGATCCTGAATACAAAAGGTTAAAAGCTGAAAAAGTTAAGGCACAAAGATTAAACAAACGACTTTTAAAACAAGAAGCAAAAGAAAAAGAGTATGATTTTTTAACTAGACAAGAACGTCTTGAGAAAGAATCAAAACAAAAGAAATTAGAAATTTAACATCTACCGTTTTTATTATGTTCGGAAAACATAGTGGGTATCACCGGCCCTAATTGAGTGGTATAAGCTTCTCTTTTGACCCTTTAATTAAAGAGACGTGGTTTTGTAAATTTTCTACGATAATGAGAAATTTACAGGCAATAAAAGATTAATGCTACTAGTTAAAGCTTTAATTTCAAAATTGTAACACTTTAACCTTTAGAAAGTTAAAGTTTTTCCTAAATTCTTTGCGGGCTTCACGGATGTGTTGTTTAGACAGGTTAGAATCCTGTAACCTGCGGGAATTTAGGTTTATTTAGAGTAGTAAGCCCGTAATCAGGTAGCGGTCTCGCCTTGGAAGCGAGTGTCTATGACTCTGCAGGTTCAATTCCTGTCTACTCTACAATAAATGGTGAAATGGCTAGACACGCCTCAATGCCCTGTGGTGTTCCTTAAATAGAGGGTTAACAAATTGGAACGTGAAGGTTGGAGTCTTTCTTTATTAATTAAACTACCATCACGGCGGCTGGTGCCACTTCTAAGATACAAACGCGTTGTATGTAAGGAAAAGCATGTTGAAGAGACGGAAATGGTGGATGAGGTAGTTTACTTGGAGATATAGCTCAGAGGTAGAGCGAGGGACTGAAAATCCCTGCGTCCGTGGTTCAAATCCATGTTTCTCCACAATAATACTATGAGGCACTTTAGGTCTCTATTTGATCAATAGAGTGATTACTGGTTACATAAAAATTAGTCATGGTTCGCGCAATCATGCACCGAAACCAGGTACGATAGAACTTAAATAATATGTCTAGACCTATGTTATTTAATGATGGAATCAAGAGAAAACAGTAAATAGTATTATTTCCTTTGGGAGAGTAGGAATTATAAACACTCTCCCATTTTCGACCTCTTAGCTCAATTGGTTAGAGCACCGCCCTTTTAAGGCGGGGGTTTTGCGTTCAAGTCGCAAAGGGGTCACAACAATTAATAATTAAATCAACTAACAATGAATGATGAATTTGAATTTCCCTTTGATGAAAATATGATTCATTTTAAAGGAAAGAAAGTAATTTTAAAATGTAAAGGTGAAATGTGTGTAGGAATAATGGAATTTGCAGGGGTTAATACAGTATTACATAACCAATATCAAGTAACTTTAGGAAGAACACCACATTGGCCTGTTGATCCTACTACTATCAGACTTTATGAAGAAAGGATGAGAATACATGAATAAAATAGTAAACATTTTTATGTTTTTAGGATGTTTTGTAACTTTTATACTCTCAGTAATTACAAAAGGAGATTTCTTTGCTTGGGGTATTGCAAGTACATTAAGTCTGTATATATTAATTAAAGAATGGAAAACAAATGAATTATGAAATAATTAAAGATATAGCACTTCTCGAAGATTTTTTAAATTTTCTTCCAGATTTAGAACCACATGAACAATTCTATGTGTGTTTATTTAGTCGAAGCAAATATTGCAATTCGATTTCAGGAATAACACATATAAAGACAGATAAACAGCAGTTGAAAAGATTTACTGCAACAAAGGAAACTTTGATTCCAAAAATTCAACAGCTTGAATGCCCTTTAGGGACGTACTACCAAAAGCAAATACAAATTCCACAGGAATCATTGGCTTTATATATTAACCCCAATCCGAGAGATTTTATTAAAGCCACTAGAAATGGCTTAATTAGGTTTGCACATTTAGTGGGAGAACAGTATAGTTCAAATCGCTATAATCCACATCAAGAAATAATGTCAGAAATTCAAAAGGCTAAAAGTCGCATGGTATACTTTGATATGGATATTGATGGTATGCTTTTAGAAACATTGGATTATACTAAAAAGTTAATAGCTGATATCATTAATTTAGATTGTTTAAACTTTTTACAAACAAGAGGAGGATTTCATATCCTTGTTGAATTAAGTAGAATTGATAAACAATATTCTAAAACTTGGTATAATAATATGTCTGCTCTGTTAGATATTGATATTAAAGGAGATTGTATGATGCCTATACCAGGTTGTACACAAGGAAATTTTACACCAAAATTTATAAGATAATGAAACGAATTGAAAGTATATCTGAAGCATTTTCTGTTGAACCTCGAGAACATCACGTATCAACTGAATATGAATTATCTTTGAAATATTCTGGAGTTCTTCATATTAATTCAATTGAAGGAAAATATAATTCTGATGGAACTGCAGTTTATATTGGGTATGACATCAATGGAAATGAACTATTTCAATGGATTGCTGCAGCTTGTAATGTAGAATATTTTTCTGACTAATTTTCAAAATAAATAAAATGCAAACAATTAACATTAAATTATGGTACACCAGATTTATGGGAGATATAAATACAAAGTATTTAATTCTCCTTGTTTTAGCTGGATTACATCATCATAAAAAAATTACTGATGATAAACTTAAAGGACAACTTCATTCATTACGAAAAGGAGATTTACAAAAGCCTAAAGGCACATATCATTGCACAATTAATGACCGATGGTATAATAATGAACCTGCTTATGAAGTATTCTTAGATTGTATTGATGATAAATACCTTTCGTCTATTCCATATGATGCGTTTCTTACATATCTTCATTTATTTGAAAATAAAAATTTTAATTACGCATTAAACATTTTTGGTTCAGAGTATATTTTTCCAATGTTTGTACGATGGGATCCAGAGTATTGTACTGCAAATTTTGCTGATTATATTGAATTTTATATTCCTAAAATCACAACAGTAGACCGAGGATATAATTGTTATGAATGTGGACATCATCATTCAGCATTTGATAAAAATAATGATAAAAACATTATAGTTATTAATGATTGGATTCATAATCAAAAGAAAGGAAACTTAGCAAAGATTCCTAAAAATGATATTTCTCAACATAATTTTAATTACTTCGGATAAAATGAAACATTTATTTGTACCTTACGAACTAGCAATTATCCTTAAAGAAAAAGGATTTGATGAACCTTGTTTTGGTTGGTGGCATGTTGTGAATACACCAGAACTTAAAGATATTTATGATGTTGATTATTTTTTAGTAATAAAAGATAATTGGAATAGTGAATGTCAAGTAATACCTGCACCTCTTTATCAACAAGCATTTGATTGGATATTTAAAAAATTAGATTTTATGTATCCATATATGAGCATCGAAATGTTCTCAGATGGTTCTGGAATGTGGTATCATCCTGCAGATGATGGAAAAGACAATAAATTAGAAATTGATTTTGACAACATCAATGAAGCAATTGAAGAAGCACTAAAATTAATCTAACATGAAAAAAGATGAAGAAGCGGCATTTCCTTTAACACACGAAGGTTTAATAGGACACGATGCGCAAAATTACCCAATGTATGGCACAATAGTTGCCAAAGGAATGTCAATGCGATTCTATGCAGCTTGTGCTGCAATGCAAGGATTGCTTGCGGGAAATGAACTTAGTAAATATGTGATTGATCCAACAACAATTGTACAACAAGCATATAAATTTGCTGACGAATTGTTAAAACAAGAAAACCAATGAGAAAATTAATGAAAAGATTCAAATTAATTGAAGAATACCCTGGAAGTCCTAAATTAGGAGATGTAATTGAACCGTTAGTCAATCCAGGAAACACCAGTAAATATTGTTATATTATTGGTTCCCATGTATTGTCAGCAAAAGCAGTTGAGGATAATCCAAAGTTTTGGAAAGAATTAATTGAAGTTCCTGAATATGTGAAATGGGTGTCTAATGTTGGGGCATACTATTTTGGAAAACTTGTTACTGAGGATAAATTTGTAAATGGCAAAATCTTTAATACAAAGAAAGATGCTTTTCTTATGAATATGAGTTGGCAAGATGCTTTAACTCCCGAGCTTTATTCAAAGAATTTTATCCCCTCCACCAAAGAAGATTATGACTTACAAAACATCCCTGATTATACCGGGGTATGTTTTAAAAATTACGCTAATGATTTATATAGAATATCAAGTCTTTTTGAAAAAGATAAAGTATTCTTAAACAGGGGGAATAAAAGATTACCTACACATTGGTACTTACGTGACGTGCATGAATTATTTAGTACTGGTAAATGGATACAAGTTCCTCTTGAAGAGTATGAAGAATTGTATTTTCCAAAACCAAAGGAATATGAAATTCTTTCTTATAAAAACACTTGGAAGGATTTATTCTCTCTTCATATCGACGGATTATACTACCATGAAAGTTGGCATATTAGTTGTCGCACTGGATTAAAATTAGATCAAAATGATATTAATTTTCACATCCATTCAATAAAACGTCTTGCAGATGGTGTTGTTTTCACATTGGGGGATAAATTAACCGAAGGTGTAATTGAAAATATTCACATTGGAAAAGTAAATACAGGTATATTTATTAATATGCCAAATTATATTGGATTACCTTTAGAAGAAGCTAAACATGCTCCTACTCCTTTGTTTATTACAGAAGATGGTGTAGGAATTAGAAAAGGAGATTATTACCATGCTTATAATCCGAGAGTAGAAAATGTATGGACCACAAAATGTAATGAACGAACCCAACTTAGTAAAGGAATTTTAGCATTTTCAACTCTTGAATTAGCTAAAAATTACAAAGAATTACATAAACTTAGTTTTTCTAAAAAGCAAATTAAAGAGATTTTGGAATCAATTGCTACTCAATATGGTAGTGCGTATCAATACAAAATTGAATTAGAAAAGAGGTTTGGATTAGAATAAAGAATACGGAAGTGACCCGGCTGAATGAGGGAACACTCTTGAAAAGTGTTAACAGGTAAACTCTGTTGTGAGTTTGAGTCTCACTGCTTTCGCAGTGCAGTCATGAGTGAGGTTCTTAACTTAGGACCAATACAAAGATAGTTAATGGTAGTCTTGCTGATAGGGATATCAGACTAACCAATTGCCATAAAACTCAGTGCTGTCCTGATACACTGTCAAAACAAAAGGAAAGTTGTTATCGGTACTTTTAATAATTGCAACCGTTCGGGTCTAAGTAGTCGTCAGTATTTAGGGGTTCGCCAGAATCAGTCTGGTCTTTTTTTCAGTGGTTTTAAGCAAAAAACCAAAGCAACCCTATCTCTATTAGTACGGGATAGGCTTGCTTTTAAATTTAAAAAATAATAATTTATGAGCTATATCTATTGCGTTACAAATACTGTAAATAATAAGAAATATGTAGGAAAATCAGCGTATTCTTTAGAAAAAAGATGAAAAGAACATTGTAATGATTATAATAAGGAAAGATGTGAGAAACGACCATTGTATGATGCAATGTCTAAATATGGAATAGATAAATTTATACTTGAGTTACTAGAAGAATGTGATGAAATTAATTTATCGTCTGCGGAATCTTATTGAATAGAAACGTTAGAAACATTTAAAGATGGATATAATGCAACTTTAGGAGGAGACGGATCTATCTTATTTGATTATCAATTAATTGTTAATACATTTAATACTGGATTAACTGTAAAAGCAACTGCTGAGAAAATAGGATGCTGTATTGACACTGTTAGAGATGTATTGCGATTATACAAAATTGATTCTTGTAAACATAGAACAATAAATACTTCAAAATCTATTAATCAACTAGATTTAAATGGAAAATATTTAAAAACTTTTAAATCAACAATGGAAGCAATTCAATGATTGTATGAAAATGGATATACTAAAAGTCCTAGTACTGGAAATAGTAGTCATTTAGGTCAAGTTGCTAATGGTAAGCAAAATACAGCTTATAAATTTAAATGAGAATGAACAAAAATTGGAGAAGACAATCTGTAGGGAATAGGGCTTGCCTGCTAAGCAATGCGTTCGCTTAGGCGAATTCGAATCGTAATCGAGTTTCTCCGCAAATTAAATCGCAACTTATTAACTCAATCAATATAATAACAATTAAAACAAACGAATGGAAACTAAAACAAGCATTGAAGAAAAAACATTGTTTTTTCATGGAAAATCAGCAGACGGAAGACGTTTTACATTAGCAGCCAAATTTGTAGACGATGCTCTCTTACTTGGCATAGCTGTTTGTAGTAAAACTGACCAATTTATTAAACATGTTGGTCGCAAGAAAGCAGAGGGTCGACTCTTTTCGTATAATTTTAAAGGATGTACAATTTCATCATTGTATTCTGAAAAATTCTTTGAAGAATATGCAACAGAGCTTGGACTTGTTCAGGATTGGTTTGTAGGTAAAGAATTAAAGGTATTCATTACTGTAAGTCATAAAATTGAAGCCATGACATTTAAAGAAATTAAAACTTTGTTTAACTTTCTTTACTAATGGATTACTTCTCATGGATAAATATAAATTATTCTTGGGGAAGTAAAAACAATAATCAGAAGCCTAAAGATCCGAATTCAAATTCAGCTTTACGGGGCTATGAACGAAGACTTGCTCAGCTTTTGGTACGGGAACAAACTCCAAGAGTAGTAGCAGAAATTAAAAAGTTGCATCAAAAAATTGAGGCACAAAAAGAAAAAATACGAAAAAGAAATGAGAAAATACATAGTTCTTAAAAATTGGGACACAAATCAATACTACACTCATCGTTATCAGCGTTTTTGGTCTAAAGACATTGAAGCAGCTTATAAGTTTAACGAAGATGAGGAAGATGAAATTGAACGAATTCTACAAGAATATGAAGATCAGTTTGAACATGTATCTTTCTTAGTTCGTGAAACCATTTATCAATTAGACAAACATGACTAAAAAACTGCTAGGAAATTATACAAAACGTTTCTGTAAAGAACATGGTTCCTATTATGTTGTAGAAGGAAAGTCATTCCAATGTCCTAAATGTAAACAAGTAGAAAATGACAAAACAACGCGATCCAAACAGCAAACGCTCACAACGTAGAGCAAACAGAAACTTTACAGCATCACGTCCTGAACGTAGAGCTGCTTCACGATTAGCATATGCAATGGGTGGTTATAATCCAAGCGATGTTAGTTGTACAAAACCCGGTGCTGTAAAGCATTGGTAATAATGCTTGCAGTTCTTAGCCTTTGGGTCTGCAGATAAAATATTAAAGCTCAAGGCAAATTGAGGATTATTCCGTAAGTGGTAGCGGGCTTGACTGTAAATCAAGCGTCATTGTGACTCGGGTGGTTCGACTCCATCATCCTCAACAAAACTAAATTAGACAAATATGTTTGAAAATGCAATAAATTGAAAGAAACAAGGAGATATAGGCATGTGTTATGCGATAGCCTATTATTCCAAAATGGGATGAACAATATCCATTCCTATAACAGATTCACAAGATTATGATTTAATAGTAGATACAGGTTCTTCATTACTTAAAGTTCAGGTCAAAACAACTAGTCAGATAGCACCAAGTGGTGCTTCAGTAGTTGCTTTAAGAACAAATGGAGGAAATAAAAGTGGCAGCACTAGTAAAAACTTTGATGAAAATGAAAGTGATTTGTTATTTGTTATGACTAATCAAGCGGAGTTCTTCTCTATTCCAAGAAAAGAGATTACAGCAGTCAGTTCAATTACTTTAAGCGAAAAATATTTGCCTTATAAAGTTACTTTATTATAAATCCGTTACATTGAAACACTGTAGGTTCGAATTCTACCGGCGGTACTACATGGAGTCTAACCTTGGGTTATTGGTTCGCGACCAAGAGAGGTTCGAATCCTCTCAGACTCCCTAATTAATTCCACTACGATATACGAACAAACATCATTAATCTGGTCGTTGAGGTCAAAATGTCAATTTAATAATTTAACAGCGGGATGATGCCCAAGTTAAAGCGGAATTAATTTTTAATAAATGTTATGAAAATCAAATTAAAAAACCTATTCTTAGGATTAAAAGAACAACTACCCTGGCGGAGAGCTTTTAGAAATTTTTTCATTACAGGCAATGCTTGGGGAATGTTTTATTTAAGTTCTCATCAACGTACCGATATTCAGAAAACAAAAGTAATGTACAACACTAAAGCTTCAGCATTAAAAGCTGCAGAAGCTATGAAAAAGAAACAAAATACGCATTTTAGTGTATATAAATGTATCTTTTGTGATGGATATCATCTTGGTAGAAACAGAGATAACAAATAAAGAAATACTGGCTATAAACATTACTTACTTCTAACTTGTCTGTAACACAAATCTTAGTAGTTTAATTTCCAGTTAACTTTTAAACAAACAATTATGGATTTAAAAAATCTTATAAAGGCTAATGAAATCCAATGGAATCTAAAAGAAATGTATGTGGATCGTTTATTACGTTGGTATCCCGATTACTTAATATTTAGATCTGCTCCACACCCTGAATATTTTGTATTTAGGTTAAAATCAGAAGAATGGTCAGAAGATCATTCTAATGATATATATATTCACTACACACAATTGTGTGATATAACTATGTAATAAGAAGCTCTTCTAGCCTATAGCGGTGGAAGTAAAACTAAATAGATATCAGTAACGATCGAAACTGTTAATCTGCGGTCATATGTTGGCTTTGGTAATGTGTTGCACTCACAAGAAATTATCCACGTTTCTATTAATAAGTTAGCATCTATTAAGTAGAAACAATCGGTTCCCTAGTTCAGAGGCTAGAATACTAGATTTGTAATCTTGAGACTACGGTTCGAGTCCGTGGGGAACCTCAAACAAATAAATTAAATAAAATCAAATGGAACTGAAATATGATGAAGCACGAGATAAACCAGGATGTAATGTAACGATTTCTCCTGGATGTTTAGTAATTATAACAATAATCCTGTTACTTATAACATTACTTTAATTATGACTTTACAAGAAAAAATTCAAGCAGACTTAACTGCAATTCCTATTAGAACAGAAAAAGAAACAAGAGAATTATTAAAAACTCTATTAGCTGAAATTAAACTTAAGAAAGGTAATACTCCATCTGATGATGAAGTGTTAGCTGTTGTTCGTAAGTTTAAAGAAAATGCTATTGAGTGTAATAATTTAACAGAAGTTCCTATTCTTGATGCATACTTGCCAAAAATGTTATCAAGTAAAGAAATCTTTGATATTGTCAGTGGTATTATTGTATTAAATAATTTTACTACAACCAAAGATTTAGGGCAGATAATGGCAAAACTTAAAGAACGTGCAGACTTTAATCAAATTGATAAGAAGTTTGCAAATACGGTAGCAAAAGATTTATTAACATAATAAGATGCCTGATTGGTGGAATTGGTAGACACGTATGCTCTCGTGGCGTAATTGGTAGCCGTGTTAGTTTTAGGAACTAATGTCGAAAGACGTGCCGGTTCGATTCCGGCCGAGAGTACAACTTAATTAATGAATATGAGAAATGACATCCTGGAAAGGAAAGAAGAGATTCTCCAATGAATTGCGGAGAATGAAACTAATGCCGAAATGGCAAGAAGATTGGAATGTAAAGTAGATACTTTAAAAGGATACTACAAAAAATGAGGAATTGAATATGGTGGTAATCAAGGAGCGAAGGGTAAAAAATCCAATCCTAAACGAAAAACTGCCGAAGAATTATCTCAGAATCCTATAACAAACTCTCATAGATTACGCTTAAGAATTCTTGAGGATGGAGTTAGAGAACACAGATGTGAACAATGTGAAAATACTGAATGAATGGGAGAACCTATTCCTTTAGAATTACATCATATAGATGGTAATCATAATAACAATGATTTATCTAATATACAGTTATTGTGTCCTAATTGTCATGCTCAAACAGACAATTTTTCAAACAAAAAATAAAAAGATGAAAAAACTAATTATAATACTTATGATGTTTTTTGCTTTCACAACTTTGAAAGCTCAAAGTACAGTAGACACTGCTCAATGTAAATATGCAGAAATCAATAATTTACAAGGTATGCCTAATGTTGTAATAACATGGGCAGAAGGAGTTCAAAATACTCTTTTAAAACAAAAAACAATGTTAGATGCCTTGAATTTTATGTCTTTAAAAGGTTGGGAATTTGTATCATCATATGATACTAGATTTTCACAAGATATATTACATCATTGGATTATCAGACGTAAATAGGATCAAGTGCCGAAAGGTGTGTAGGTTCGAGTCCTACATTGGGTACAAACATTAAATAAATAAATTATGTTAAATAGAATAATACAAATACCTCTTTTACTTCTTGCGTTTATAATTCTAATAAGTGTAATAATTCCAATATTTTATTGGTTATTTACTGGAGAGGATCCTGCGGATAAGTTTTGTGATGTTGTTGAACAAATCTTAGATATTGAAATATGGTAGATTTTCAACGATTACAAGCCCATTTAGACAATGGCGAAATAGAGTATGTTATGTGCGCTGCTAATTGGATTGATGATGGAAAACATTATACTCATAAACCATTTAATATAAACACAGGAATTGTATTTAGTGGATGGAGACATGGTAGTATTTTTGAACAATCACAAATTGGATATCCATTTTATATGTATGGTGATAAAACAATACAAGGTTTTTTAACTACAAAGAATCGCTTTCTTAATAGAGAAGATGCTTTGGAATTAGTGAAAAGAATAGGACAATTAACTAAACCTTTAATTGGAGGAACATTAACAAGCGAGGATTTATGGTAACATTAATTTTAATCCTTTTTATCATAGTTTTTATTGAACATAGATTCAGTCCAAGATTTGATTACACACTTGAAAATTGGATTATTCTATGGTATGGTCCACCTTCAAATAGACAATATATTAAACTAATAAAACTATGAAAACACTTTTATGGCTAGATGATAGTCGAGATCCTTTTACATCTGATTGGTTAATTTTTAGTCCAATTAAACGACCCTTTCAAACTATATGGGTACAAAATTATGAGGATTTTTGTGATTGGTTAAGAACTAACGGCATTCCAGATGCAGTTTGTTTTGATCATGATTTAGGCACAGAAACAACAGGATATGATGCTGCAAAGTTTCTTTGTGCTCAATGTGAGTTGTTAAATGTAGCAGTACCTCTGTATAGTATGCAATCAGCAAATACCGTTGGTAGAGATAATATTAGGAGCTATATTGAAAATTTTAAACGATTTTCAGATATAGTTTATTAAAATAAGCAGTAGTAGCTCAGTTGATTAGAGTGCTAGCCTTCCAAGCTGGATGTCGTGGGTTTGAACCCCACCTACTGCTCTGTGTATGATCCCGAACTGGTCAAGGGGTTGGTTTGTGGTGCCAATATTAGAGGGTTCGAGTCCCTTCATACACCCAATTATTAAATAGTCGATATTATGAATGTATAAATTCATAGATAAAAAGGGTGGGTTGCTTTAGAGGCCGAAAAGTCCAGACTGTTAATCTGGTGAGTGAAAGCTCCATCGTAGGTTCGAATCCTACCCTGCCCTCAAACATTAGTTTCCGTCAGTCCTTGGAATTTCAGTGCATAACTAAACGGAGTTAAATAAGAAGAATTAGGGCACATTACTTCTAACTAATGTTTAAATTGCCCAGTGGTGTAATTGGTTAACACGTCTGGTTTTGAGCCAGAAGATGTCTAGGTTCGAGTCCTAGTTGGGCGACATGCTTGGGTGGCGGAATTGGTAGACGCGACGGACTTAAAATCCGTTTCTCATTGTGAGAGTGTGGGTTCGACTCCCATCCCGAGTACAAGCAATAGGAGAATCCAGTAATGGGTTCTCCTTTTTTATTTTTTAATACTTAATAAATGACAAAAAAAGAATTAATTCAATTAGCAAAACATCTATCTTTTAATTTAGAGTTAGATAGATTTAGTGATAGTGGTAGTCAAGGCCAAGAACATGTTAAAAGTCCTTTTATACGATTCAGACATGAACTTGCGCCTAATCATGTTACCGATTACGCCGTTATTATTTATGAAGAGGAGTTATCTCCTGAAAGTAATGTTTATAATATATTTGAACATGCATTGCGCACTGTAGGTATGTATCAAATGAAAGAATCATTTGGTAGATTGATGGGAATGTAACACTTTAAAAACTTAAAATCATGTCAGTAAGAACAACAGCCGATGAAAAATTAGATAGTGCAAGGGAACATCTTAAACAAGCTTACAAAGATTTATTAGTCTTTGCAGATGAAGATACTTGGGGTTATTCAGAATTTACAAATAGTTTTATTGAAAACATTATTGAAGTAACTTTTGAACTTCGGAAATTAAGAATTAAATTAACATAATGATTATTATTAAAGACTTAGATTTTGAAATGGAGCAGGTTAAATCTACTCCATTTTTTAATCTAAAATTGCCGACTATTGTCAATGAGGGAAAAGAAAATGAACGCATTGATATGAAGATTGATGGGTATGGGATGCCTTTTGAAATATGTATACAAAAGATAGTAAGTTTTAAGTTATCAAAATTAACAGGTACATTTAAAGCAGTTGAATATATGGATATGTATACAGCTGAAGTAGATAAACTTATTGATTTAGTAACATATATTTATAAAGCTCCTAAAACAGATAAAAAAGAAACTTCTGATGAAGATTCTGATGAAGAAATTGAAGATGAAAATACTGAAATGGAGGAATAATGGAAATAATCGAAAAAGATTTTACTATTACAAATAATGGAGATTGTTGGACTCTTCATTGTTTAAAATCAAAGAAAGAATTAAAAGAAAATGCTAAAGAATCATATAGAATTGGTGGATATTTTACCAATATTTATAATGCATTACATGCAGCATTACAGTGGCGACAAGATAAAAAATATCCATTTTCTGAACCAATACCTGAATTTAAACGTGCTCTTAAAGATTATAGAACTGCAACTAATAAATTAAAATTTGCTTCAACAATGTTTTATGTTCCTATTTACTTATTTAAAAAAGCTGTTTTCGATGAAGATAGACGATTTCTCAATAGCAATTGATTCTGGAATCCTTATTGTTACTTCTAAAAAGAATGTAACAGCAGACAATCTAAAAGAAATGAAAGATATAGTAGAACAAAGTATGGGTCGAAGATATTCATGTGGAATATATAGAGATGCTTTAGGATACTATGATGGATATGATTTCCAAAATGATATCTCGGTTTATTGCGGAACCTTAAATGAAAAAGCCGCAATTGAAAAAATTAAAAATTATAAATTAATAAAAAATTTAGCATGAAAAAACTATTAATAAAATGGTTTGGCGCTATTTGGTTTTGTAAAATGTTTCATTCACGACATGGAATAAGTCCACATTATTACTATTGTAATACTTGTAAACTAATGACCATAAAAACTCCATACAGTCTTGACACGAGCCCTCGATAAAATATCACTTCGCATAGTTGCAATTAGCGACCTTCATGGACATTTGCCTGAAATTACTGAACCAGCGGACATTGCTTTAGTAGTAGGAGATATAATGCCTTTACGAATCCAATTTGATAGACCTGGCAGTAAACTTTGGTTAGAGACTGAATTTACACAATGGATAATGAATTTACCTGTTGATGAAGTCTTTTTGGTGGCTGGTAATCATGATGCTTATTTTGAAAGCATTTCTAAAACAAATCTTGATATTTTTCTTCATGGTTGTAAGGGAAAGTTGAAATACCTAAGAAATGAACTTGGGGAGTATTTAGACTCTTATAGTTTTCGATGGACAATTTTCGGAACTCCATATTGTCATATATACGGCAATTGGCCTTTTATGAGAACAGAGGAGTATATGAAAGAAAAATTCAAAGAAATACCTGATAAAGTTGATATTATTATGTCGCATGATCCGCCATTTGCATTAGGAGATGCAGATGTGATATTAGATACTTCTCGTACATATGTTTTATCTTATGAACATTTAGGTAACCCTGCATTAGCAGATAGACTTATTAATGTTAATTATAAGTTATTAGTATGTGGACATATACATGGCGGCGATCATATCTTCAATACTTGGTTTAACTTAGTTAATGTAAGTTACTTGAATGAAGGATATAAACCATGTTACAATCCTTTTTACATAACAATTGAAAAAGAAATACCAAATGATTAGTATTAAAGAAGCAAAAGAAATCTCCTTAATAAAATGGAATGGAGAATTAAATGAAACTGAATATTTCAGTATTATTTCTAAATTAAACCCTAAAGCAAAGAACCATTTTTATTGTGGTTTCTGTTTAAGACATGGTTATGGATATTCGTGTAATGAAGAAGCATGTATTCCCTGTGAAATAGCTCAAAGTGAAGCTGGATGTTGTTTAGAAAGTCATTCCCTATATGATCAGATAGAAAATGAGGGAATGTATTTTGATGAAAAACAAGAACTAATTAGACAATTTATCCAAATAATTGAAAATATACCTGATGAAGAATAACACGGGAAAATCTTTAACAAACTGTAATATCTGGTTCACATCAGATACTCACTTCGGACATAAAAACATTTGTAGAGGAGTATCTGAGTGGAAAGATAAAGATACAACTGCAAGAAGTTTTGATACACTTGAAGCAATGAATTATTTCATAGTAAGGAATATTAATGCAGTCGTAATGCCTAATGACATTTTATATCATTTAGGAGATTGGTCTTTTGGTGGTATTGAGAATATATGGAAGTTTAGACAACAAATAGCTTGTCGAAATATTCATTTAATCACTGGTAATCACGATGAACATATAAAAAAAAATAAAATTCTTCCGAATTGTTGGTGGTCTGATTCTGACATAATGTTAGATACAGACGAAGATGATGTTGGATTACAAGTTTGCGCCGAATCTTTATTTACCTCAGTTCAAAATTATCTTGAATTATTACTTGATAAACAAACATTCGTTTTATCACATTATCCTGTTGAAGAATGGTTTGATATGGATAGAAAAGGTGCTATACATTTACATGGTCATGTTCATCATAAATTTGATAAATGTGAAATGAATACAAAATATAGAAGAATGGATGTTGGAATAGACTGGGAAATGTTTAGACCATATTCACTTGAAGAAATAATGCGTATAATGAATAAACGTGAAAGAAAAAAACATACATCATAATGTTACCATATAAATTAGTAAAATTTGTTGAAGTTGATGATTGGGATAATCTTGTAACTGAAACATATGGAAAACCTTATAACTTTCAACAACAAGATGGTTGTAAAGAAAGACAAGTAGTAGATATCATAGTACCTACTAATGAAATAGATTATGAAACTGAAGACTATGAGGATGGTGATGAAGGAGTAAGTTTTAAAACTTGGCTTGAGAGAGATCCTAAAGAACCAATAGATGGTTCAGAATATGGATGGAGAGTTGCGTCATTCTGGGAAAGAGATTTCTATCCACATATTAATATGTTGATTAATGACTTACATGCAAAAGGTCTTCTTGAAGAAGGACAATATAAAATAAACATTGATTGGTAATGGATAAAGTACTTTATACTGAATTAATTAAATTATCAGGACAAAAAGGCTTTATGTCTTATGATAAATTAATCGGAGTTAAAGAACATTACTATCCAATGTGGATGGCAGAACTTCAAAAATGGTTAAGAGATAAACATAATTGGTTTTTAGGAATAGAATGTGATTATAGATTTGATTATCATGGTTATAACATAGATTGTTCTGGAATTGATTTGTATGAAGCTAGCGAAATTGGAGGTAACCAATTTAGATATAATACTTATGAAGAAGCACTTGAAGTAGGTTTACTTAAATCACTAAAATTAATAAAACAATGACAAAAGCAGAATTACTACAAAAATCACAAGAATCATTTGAGTTAGGAAGAACATTTCTTAATTCAGTAATTTCTTTAAGAGCATTACCACGAGAAGATGCTGATATTATTAATACAGCCTTTGAAGATCAAGATGAAGATTTTCTTCAATTAAGTAAAGATTTTCATCAATTAATGAAAGAATTAAATAATTATTAAAACCAAAACTATGTTTAACAGAGAAGAATTTATTAAAGACTCAAATGAAACTCTTATTGCGGCTAATCAATTTCTTACACTACTCGTTGCTTTAAGAAATAAATACAGCGATTATGAAGATGCTATTGATGAATTGGAAGAAATTGGTGATGCAGAATTGACAGCTATTGATGATGCATTCGACACGGTTTTTGCCACTTTAATGGGCGAAGATTTCGATAAAGAAGATGAAGAAGATTAACAATGATAGAAATCTATGTTGATGGAGCTTATGCTTCAAGTAGGGATTTAGGTGGATGGGCATTTGTAGTATTAGACAATGGAGAAAAAATTCATTCAGCATTTTATCCAGTTTCTAATACTACTAATAATAGGATGGAAATTCAGGCTGCATTAGAAGCATGTCTTTGGGCTAAGGAACAAAACTACGATGAAATTACAATCTATTCGGACTCTATGTATGTAGTTGGTTCAATGAGAGTAGATATGAATTGGAAACGAAATAAAAATCTTGACTTATGGGAAAAATTAGATGAAGCCGTTAAAGGTTTTCATGTTATTTTTCGTCATATAAAAGGTCATCAAGGAAACAAATGGAATGAACTATGTGATGCTCTAGCTGTACAAGCTACACTATAAAAATAATAAAATGCTAAAAGATCTAATAAAAATACCAATAAAACCAGTGGTTCTTACCTTTGAAGAAGCCACTAGAAATAAAGAAATTATTATTATTTATAATGATGATTCAATTGAAAATGCGTTTAATGATGATGGTTTTATAAACGATACGTTTATTCAATATTATGATAATCTAAATCTTTTTTTAAAATATATAGGTTTTGATGAAAAAGATTTTGAGACCTCATTTAGTTATGATGTAGAACTAACAACATTATTACAAAAACATAATCCAGATATTAAATTTATTTATTTAGCATCTCTATAACTATGAATCAAAGAACCATAGTCGAAGAGAGAAGCAAGAATGTAATAGTTCTTGATGTCTTCTCAAAGTTAATACAAGAACGTATAATATTTATTGATGATGTTATTGATGATGAATTAGCAAACGGAGTTATTGCTCAAATGCTGTATTTAGACTCAATAGGAACTGCACCAATAGATATTTATATTAATACTCCAGGAGGAAGTATTCTTGATGGATTAGCAATATATGATGTTGCAAAATTACTTAAATCTCCTATCAAAACAATTTGTGTAGGAATGGCTGCAAGTATGGGAGCAATCCTTATGCTTATTGGTAAGGAAAGATGTGCTACTAAACATTCAAGGATAATGTTACATCAACCATCTAGTGCTATTAGAGGAACTGCCGATGATTTTCAAATTTATAATGATGAAATACAAAAATATAAAAAAGAATTGTATGATATTGTTGAGCAGAATACAACGTTAACAAATGTTGAACAACTCTTTAAACTTGATACTTGGTATACTGCTGAAGAAGCATTACAATGTGGTCTTTTAACTAAAGTATTATAATGGAAGATCAATTGGTTTATTTTGAATTAGCTAAATTAGCTAAAGAAAAAGGATTTACAAAAGAAAATGGGTATGCTTGTAGATATGGGTGGGTATGTTATTATACTGCATTTACAGGACAAATTTATACAGAAGATCCAAAGGAAATGTCTATGGATTCTTTAGGTAATGCTCATTTAATCGAAAGACCAACCCAATCACGACTTCAAAAATGGCTTCGTGATGTTTATAAACTTCATATTGAAATTAATAGGGATGAAGATATGTGGAAATATTCTCTATATGAATACTCTCACGGTAATAAACATATTCCAAGAGGATTTCCTCAATTTATTTCTTATGAAGAAGCATTAGAAGCAGGATTACTTGAAGCATTAAAACTAATTTAAAATGACACAAGAAGAGATAATTGAAGGTAATAAATTAATTGCTAAATTTATAGGATTTTATTTCAGAAATGAAAGTACTTGCCAACCTATACATGGTTGGATAACTGGATTATCTACTATGACTTATAATCCAGACTTTTATTTAAAATTCCATTCCTCTTGGGATTGGTTAATGCCTGTTGTTGAGAAAATAAATAATATGAATGCAAGTATTAGTATTAATCCAGCTAATGTTTCTATTACTACTCATGTAATAGGTCATATTTTACAAGATGATTCTTATCACAAATATTATTTTTTCAAACCAAGTGGAGATAATTATACTCCCATTGAAGCAACATGGAATGCAGTAGTTGATTTTATTAAATGGTACAATGGAATTAGAGAACAAAATAGCAAAACTTCAGAAAAAACTTAAGCGAAAGATTAAGTATATCAATAGGGGAGGTTGTATTCAATTTGCATACTATTTTAGTAAAACATTACGAGAGTTGAAAGTAGAACACAAAGTTGTTTTTATTGATGATGAACCTATTTCTCTTACTTATAATGGTTTTATTCCTCCATCTCATGTTTTAATTCATATTCCTAATATTGGATATATTGATGGTCATGATTTATATCCTCGATTTGGAGATATACGAAATGAATACTTTGAAGAAGAGTATCAACGACATGTGAATATTAGCCTTAAAAAACTTAATAAGTTTAGAACTTCCTATAGTTGGAATCGAACTTATGACGCCCAAAAGCATAATAAAACTATTGAGCAAACTATAAATAAAACATTTAATGTATCAAGAAGAAATATATCATAATCGAAATGGGGAATTAGTTTTAGTTAATAAATACAATTTCTTTGTTTATGAAGTGAGAATTTTTTGTCGTTATAAAGGATATTATGGTTTAATTAATGATGTTCATTATTCTTCTAATGTTGTTATTCCTAATATTGTTAGTCGATTTAAGCGTGATGCTCATTCTGAAATATGTTGTAGCTTGTTAGCTGCCCCTATATCCTGGCTAATGGATAATGATTACATTTTATATGTAAAACCAGATAAAAAAATAATTGTTAAATCAAAATCTATAAAAAATGTCAAGCCGAAAACTACAATTGGTAAGTCCCGAAGTTGGACTCCTAATGGTCAAACAGATAGCACATGAGCTAAAGAATTACAATCTTTATCAATCATATGCTAACTATTTTAGTGTTGAAGGTATTGTTGATTTAGATGTGTATTATCAAAGGAGAGCGATTGAAGAATATAATCATCATGAATGGGTGATGAAATATTTATCGGACGCTGATTTCAAATTCATGTATCCTGCTATTGAGCAAAATACTGAAAAAGTTACTAATTACATGGATCCATTTACACAAACAGTGGATCGTGAGATTATGACGACTGAAATGATATATGCTATTTATGAGCAATGTCAAAAAGAAAAAGATTATATGACCTGCTCTTGGTTGTATGATAAATTAATTAAAGAACAAATTGAAGAAGAAAATGTTACTCGTATGGCTCGGACTATTATGGAGGAAACATCTGATATTTTCTTAAGAGCAAAAAAAGTACTAAAATTACTAAACTAATTATTATGAGCTATTTAATTTATGATGAAGACGGTGAATTAATTGATGTATTTCAATTTGATACTCCAGAAGAAATAAAAGCGTACAAGCATCTGAATCCTTCACATTCTATTGAATTAGCAGACCCTGAATTGGAAGAGAGTCTTCTTTCTGATTCAGAGGGAGAAGAATTCTACTCTGATGAAGAGGATGATGAATTTCTTTAATGACCAAAAACACAGTACATGCAAAATTATTAGCATTACGTGAAGGAACATACACTATGTATGTCTTTCAAGATTTAGACAATAATGCTTATATAATGTGTACAAGATTACCAAACTGGCAAGTCCCCGAGATTCAACTTGGGGACGCCGGTTTCTTAGAATATCAACACGTAATAGCTGGAGAAGAGTATTTTGACCCTGCACAGGAAAAAATGATACAATACCTTTATACTAATGTTTATTTTATCAATTTTGTACAAAAGACAGATATTTTAAAAAATAATGAAATAATATTATAAGATATGAATACAATGCAAGACCAATTGCAAGATGCGATTGACAAAAAAGGAGTTAATCTTAACTCTTTTGTTTGGAAAGGACATAAAGTTTTAGATGCCGATGGTAAATATAAACAATCGGAACAAAAATTAGTTACAATGAATGAACAAGAATTAAGAGCTTGTTATGAACATTGTAAAACCATGCTATTTAACAAGGATATGCAAAATCCTGGTCGTTATTTAGTATTAGATACTATTGCTGATCAGCTTGACCGTTGTGGTGCTGAATTAGTATTAAGACACATTGAAGAAGAGCATGAATTAGGCAGATTTAGCCTAATGGAAATGATAAGTGCTTTTTTAACTGCTAATAAAGAAGTTTTAAAAAAAGAGTTAAAACCTACTTTAGATTTAGCTTTTGGAAGTTTACCAGATGAATATCAAAAATTATCAATACATTTAGTCATGGACGGATGTTTAGATAGACTTGGAATTTTTAATAAAAAACATATTACTCGAACCTTTATCTTAAAACAAGGTATTTGGTTAACTCCTGCTGAATCTAAGGATTTAGTTGAATATGATGGAGTCGGTAATACAATTGACAGACTATTAGTAATTCGTGAGCGTTTAAATATTAAAGATATTGAAAAACTTTATCTTAACGCAAAGGGATTAAATTATACACAAATGAGAGCTATGTTAAATATTAAACCTAATAAAAAATATAGGGATTTAACTACTCTTCAATTACAAACTTTAAGAAATAGAATTTTATTCAATCTTGAAGAAACTGTAAAAGAACATATTACTGCTTGGGAACGTAGGATGGAAGAAATTGAAATGGTTTTAGCATCGAAAGGAATTACAGCATGAAAAGATTTTTAATACATATTACTACTGCTTGGTGTGGAATGGACCAAGACTATACGGCTATCGCAGATAGTGAAGATGATTTGCAAAATGTTGCTCAATTATTAGCTTATGATAATTTTTCTGATTTTAATTGTTTAGAACAGGCAATTGAAGATGAATATCCTGATGTAGATTCGGACGATATTACAGAAGAAATGAAAGATGCTGTAATTGAAAACAAAGGAGATTATTATGGTTTTACTATTGAAGAATGGGATGAAACTCGTCCTGATGAAGAGTGGGATTGGTATGAATTGGTATATGATGCTACTGATTCAGATGTTGAGGAAAAAAATAATGATAATGAAGTAGAAGAGGAGGACGATAATGACGAAGTATAGAATATTTGCAGGATTAGGTGGAGGTTTTGGTGGCGCTCATGAAGTAGCTATTGAAGAACATGAAAATCTTGACGATGCAGAAGATTCAGCATATGAACATGCTTGTAATGAGTACGAATCTTATGGAGGAATGCATGGGTTATTTACTGAAGAAGAAGCACTTGATGAAAATCCTGAATTAACAGAAAATGAATTAGCTGATATGGCTCTCGAAGATATGGAAAATTGGATTGAATATTGGGCTAAAGAATGTGTGGAAGGAGATGAAGACGATGAATAAAGAATTTATTGAACAAGAAGTTAATAAAAAATTAGTTGCGTTATTTTATAAACTAATAGCATTAACACCAATTAAAATCTCGAATAATTCTTTTTATTATAAACTGAATGGAGAAATTTTTAAAGTTGAAATATCAAGTTTAAACGGGGAGAATTTTGGTTATAGATATCCAGAGGTACATTCTACAAATTCTGATTGGCATATACTTTCACATTATTTTAATAGTTCCAATGTTTGGAATTTTATTATAACCTTACCAAAAACTGAAGTCGATACAGAATCTTACAAGCAAAGACAATTAGAAGTTCCTTCTTTTGACGAAATCACCTTATTAGATATTAAGAAAAAATTATTGTTAGTTAAACAGCAATATGAATTTACATTACTAGATAAGTATTTGAAAAATTCAACTGATTCTGAAGATGATTTACTTAATTACGAGGCAAGCCCCATTATTTAGTTCTTCGTTATTTAATATCATTTCTTTACAGGAAGGAATGAATTTACTTGAACGTCTTGATGAGATTGCACTTGATACTGAAACTGAAGGATTAGATCCTTATACTAAAAAATTACTATTAATTCAATTAGGAAATGAAGAATTTCAAGTACTTTTTGATATTAATAGTTATGGAGGAAATATTCCAGTTGAATTAAAGGCTTTTTTAAATGGATGTAGTTCATTATTTATTTTACAAAATGCTAAATTTGATTTAAAATTTTTATTTCATCAAGGTGTCATAATTAAAAAGATTTATGACACTATGCTTGCAGAAATTATTTTAACAAATGGATTACAATATTCAGGTAGAGATTTGGCAACTCTAGCAATGAAATATGGGAAAATTTATCTTGACAAAAGTGTTAGGGGTGAACTTATTAATAGTGGTTTAAGTGACGCAGTTCTAAACTATGGAGCTCGTGATATTGCTTGTTTGCCCATTATCAAAGCAAAACAAATGGAAAAAGCTATTGAATTGAAACTTACCACTGCAATTCAATTAGATAATTCATTTGTTGTACCATTGGCATATACTGAATATTGTGGAATTGGAATTGATCTTCCTCGTTGGCTTGAAAAGACTCGAAAGAATTTACTTGAAGCATTAGAATTAAAACTTCAACTTGAAGAAAAGCTTTGGCAAGATAAAAAATATAAGTATTTCTCCGGAATGCAGGATATGTTTACTGGAAAATACGAATGTACAATTAATTGGGATTCTCCTAAACAAGTTATTGAACTCTTTAAAGATTACGGAATTAATGTAATTTTAAAGGATAAAGGCGAAAATAAAGAAACTATTGATGCAAAGGTTTTGGAACCACAGAAAAAAAAGTTTGATATTATTCCTCCATATTTACAATATAAAGGAAAACAAAAAGAAGTGTCAACTTATGGCGATAATTGGAAACGTTATATTAATCTAGTAACAGGTAGAATTCATACTACTTATCAACAATTAATGGATACCTCTAGATTGTCTAGTGGAAACAAACGTGATGGAACTCCGAATTTACAGAATATTCCATCTGACGCTGAAACACGAGCTTGTTTTATTCCTGGTTTTGGTAATATTTTAATTGATGCTGATTATTCCTCACAGGAACAAATAGTTCTTGCTAATTTTTCCGAAGAAGAAAATCTATTGAATTTTTATAAAAAGGGGTTTAAAGATATGCATAGTTATGTAGCTTTTTTAATGTATGAAGATATAAGAAGGTGTTCTATTGAAGAACTTACTCCTGATAAACTTGATTATATTAAAAAAGAATATGCCGACAAACGTTTCTTAGCAAAGATTGCAGGTTTTAGTATTAATTATGGTGGCAACGGAAGTACAATTGCAAAAAATTGTAGTATTCCTGCTAAAGATGGCGAGTTTGTTTATAAATCTTATTTTGAGGCATTTCCTGGTTTAAAAGAATATTTTGATTTAGTTGCTGAAAGAGCATTTCATTTTGGTTATGTACAGTTTAACAATGTTACAAGAAGAAAATTCTTTTTTGATCAAGACGAGAATGATTATTTTCTCACCAAAGAAATGGTGGAGGATCCATATTTTTGGCAAACTCAAGCCAATCCTCGTGAACTTCAAAGACGATATAATAAAGCAAAAAGTGATATTCAAAGACTTGCTCAGAATTATCCAATTCAAGGTACTTCTGCAGACATAACTAAATATGCTTGTATTCTATTTTTTAGTGAAATTTTGAAACGCAATTGGTGGCTTAAGGTTAAAATTGTTAATTTAGTGCATGATGAAATTCTTGTTGAATGTCCTATTGATATGATGGATGAAGTTAAAGAGGTATTGGTTAATAGTATGCAAGACGCTGGAAAGCCGTTTTGTAAAATTGTACCATTAAAAGCTGATGCAGTTCATGGTGATCATTGGGTTCATTAAACATTTATGCAATTTTATTCAAATATTATTTGTATCTTTGTAATCCTTTCTCTTATAAATATAACAACTAACAATTATGATGTACAACAATGACACGTGACGAAAGACAACAATTAGGAATTAAAAAATGAATACAAAATGGATGTAGAGGTACTTTACAATGGTGTACAGGGACAGGTAAAACTAGAGCTGCAATTATTGGTATTAAAGCATTCCTAACAAAGAATCAAGGTAAAAAAATTGTAGTAATTGTTCCAACTGAATATTTAAAAATTCAATGGTATCAAGAACTTAGTAAATTTGGAATATTTGATTATGTACAAGTTGAAATTATTAATTCTGCAATTAAATCTTCAGAACGTATAGATTTCATCATTTTAGATGAAGTTCACAGAATGGCTGCAGATACTTTTTATCAGATATTTGTACAGCGAAGACCTAAAGTTGTTCTTGGATTGTCTGCGACATTTAGTCGTTTAGATGGTAGACATGAATTATTAAAGTCTTACTGTCCGGTAATTGATGTATTAAGTGTTAAAGAAGCCATTGAAAACAAATGGTTAGCTCCTTATAAAGAATATAAAGTATTAATTATGCCTGATGATATTGAAGTTTATAGGCAAGCTAATGCAGATTTTTTAAATGCTTTTGCTTATTTTGAAAATGATTTTAATCTTGCAATGAATTGTGTAGGCGGAATCAAAAAAAATAACAAAATAATAAAACCTTCACATTTTGTAAGGTATGAATATGCCCAACAACTTTGTACATTACCTTTATATCATCCACGATATAAAGATACTGTAAAAGGATTGCTTGCAGAAATCACTGCAATGGCATTTACTTGGAGTAGAGCATTACAAGTACGTAAAGGTTATGTAATGAACCATCCAAAAAAAGTTGAACTTGCACAACAGATTTTAAAAGCAAGACCAAATAAAAAAGCCATCACATTTTCAGCTACTATTAAACAAGCCGAAAAGATTGGTAATGGTTTAATAATTCATTCAGGTAAAACTAAGAAGAAAAATAGAATTACAATGGAAGAATTTGCTCCTATGAAAACAGGAGTGATTCATACTGCGAAAAGTCTTGACGAAGGTGCTGATGTACCTGGTTTAAGTTTAGCAGTTATTCTATGTAATACTTCTTCTCAAACTCAAAAGACACAGCGATTAGGCCGTGTAATTAGGTATGAAGAAGGAAAGGAAGCTGAAGTATTTACTTTAGTAATTAAAGGAACCATGGAAGAAAGTTGGTTTAACACATCAATGGCTGGTAAAAATTATATTGAGATTTCGGAAGAAGAATTGATTGATATTTTAGCAGGCGGAACTTCGGACAATCTTGTTAGAGAAGGAAAAGAAGTAGATGAATTATTTCGATTTTAATGACGTCAAACGAGAAATTTAAATTAAAAGGTAGGATATTCCTACGGTATGACTTTATCCCTGATAGAATGCGTATGCATTTTATTGAAACATGGGAATCATTACCTAAAATATCATTTGAAGATTATTTTGAATTAATATTAGCAGATCATGAATCTAATAAATGGTGGGTTAGTGCCCAATGTATTAAAAATAGTTATTATTTTTATACTCATGGTTATTTAGATACAAAACAACCTGCAAGGCTACCATTTTATCCTAATCAAATACTGGCAAAAATTACAGATGAAGTTAATGCTATGATTAATTTTGAGACTTTTAAATAATTATGGAATTAACGATAAAACAACAATTTATACTTTTCATTTGGTTTATTTTTAAACCTAAAAAATGTATGAAATTTCAAGAAAAAGTATTGCAAGGAATGGCAGCAAAATTTGCTTACATTGAAGCATATAACTTTAAAAATTAAAACAATGAGCGATTTTAAAATAAGACTCTTAGAAGAAAGAGATCAATTATTAGAAAGAACAAATAAATTAGATGCATTTTTAGATAGTGATACATTTGAAAATATAAGTGAATTTCAGGCTAATTTACTTCTTCTGCAATATGACCATATGTGCGATTATTTAGAATGTTTAAATCTTAGAATTGAAGATTTAGAGAATAATTGAGTAAAAGAACTTAATAATATTAAGATTCCAGAAGATTTTTTAGATTCTCTATAAATTTTAACAGATAAAAAATTAATAAACACGAATTACTACCCTACTATTAACAATCCCGTAACGGATATTAAACACAACAGCTAAAGTAATTTAAAATACTACTTAATGCAGCATTTTGAATTATCTTTGAAAGAAGAAATTAACATCTATATTAATAGTAGTCTAACACCAACTGAATTATTCATATTACGGTTATTATTTCTAGCAATCGACGGAGAACAAAAACATTTAATAAATTATCTAACTAACATATCAAACGGAAAACAATTACTAAGAAGCGTATTATTATCACTGTTAGAAAAAAAAGTAATAAATTCCACATTTAAAATACCGCAAGAAGGCGAGTCCTTAAACTATAAGAATATACCATTTAATAAGAATTTCTTAAAAATGTATATTCGCGAGTCTAACGAAATAGGTAAAGAATTTTTTGATGCATATCCACCATTTATTAGTATTGGTGGAAAATTATGTAGCATTAAAAACTTTACTAAAGCAGGATTATTCTCTTTTGATGAATTTTGTATTTTTTATGCGAAACAATTGAAAAATGCAACAGCAACTCATGAACGAGTTATGGATGCCTTATTGTTTGCTAAAGAACAGAATTTAATCAATTATACTATCATTGAATTTATAGCTTCCAAAAAATGGGAAGAAATAGAATATATTCGTGGTAGTGGTAATGTAAATGGGTACAATAATAGCGAGTTATTGTAATGGGAGTTAAAAGACTATTAGAAAATATTGAATCAGGTAAACAAGGAAAAAATATCGGTATCAAAACTGGTATGTCAACATTAGATTCTGTAATATTCGGAATCCAAAGAAAATATTTATATACTATTGGTGCCGATACTGCTGGAGGTAAAACTTCATTTGCAGTTGATATATTTGTATATAACTTAATTAAGAATAGAGAAGATAGAAATATCGCTTTATTATATTATTCTTTTGAAATGTCAAGTGATATTTTATATGCAAAATTACTATCTCGTCGTATATTTGACGAATATGGTGAAGTTGTAACATATGAAGATATCCTATCCTTAACAAAACCTATCTCCAATGAGCATGCAGCTCTTGTTGACAAAGCTACTCCATGGCTCCTTAGTTTAGAGAGCATGGTAACAATCTATGACAAGGCATTATCTCCTAATGGAATATATGCTACTTGCAAACAATGGCTAAAACGATTTGGCACATTTGAAGAAATTGCAGAACATAGAGAAGAATATATTGAAGATGATCCAAATCAATATAGGATAGTTATTATAGATCACGTTGGACTTATTACAGGTCCTGGGTCTAAAAAAGAAAAGATTGATTTAACAACTGATTATTTAATTTCATTCAGGAATAAATGTAACGTAACGGGTATATTTGTTCAACAATTAAATAGAAATGCAAAATCAATGGATCGAAAAACTAATGGATATGAACTTATCCAATTAGATGATTTTAAAGATACATCCGGCACAACCGATGCGTCTGAAGTCGTAATAGCATTATTTTTTCCATATAGAGAAAAAATTGCCAGATGTGAAGGCTATCCAATTCAAAATGTATTAAAGAAACGCTTCAGACTATGTCAAATTCTTAAGAATAGATATGGGCAAGCGGATGTTAATAAAGGATTATTATTTTATGGCGAAATAGGTATGTTCAGAGAATTACCAAAACCTGAAGAAATAGGAGATTATGAACCATATCTTACACTACAAACGGAAGCACCACAGATTTTAAATATAATAGATGAGGAAGAATCAAGAGAAAATGATATATTTAAATTTTAATTATGGCAGACTTAATTGGAGTCGTAGGCAATGCAGGAAGTGGCAAATCTACTTCAATGAGGAATCTAAATCCAAAGACAACTTTTATTATAAATGTAGCGGGTAAACCATTACCATTTAAAGGTTGGAAAAAGAGTTATACTCCTTTAACGCAAGACCCTACATCTAAAAAGTTTGTGGGCAATCTGTACAATACCGCAAATACTGCGCAGATTCTACAAATTTTAAAAATGATTGACAAACAAAGACCAGAGATCAAAGTAGTAGTTATTGAGGATGCTCAATATATTATGGCTTGAAAGGATTGAAATGAATTTTAGTGAATCCATGTTACAGTATAAGAATGTATGCGGAATTTATAAAATTATTTGCAATGATGCAGATTTTTATTTAGGAAGTTCTAAAAACATTCAACAAAGATTTTACAAACATAGAAATGAACTTCGAAAAGGAGTTCATAAAAATGAACATTTACAAAATGCTTATAATAAGTATGGAGAAAAATGTTTTAATTTATTAATTGTAGAAATCTGTAATATAGATGAACAATATTTAAGAGAACAATATTATATTGATTTATTACAACCCGTTTATAATAAAGAACGAGATGTTTTAACTCATATTCCAACTGAAGAAACTAAAATTAAATTATCAGAAGCTAATAAAAAATATTATGCAGACCCTGAGAATTTAAAGAAACGATATAAAACTATATATCGTTTTAATAGTTTATTTGAAATTATTAATACTTATGAAGGAATTAAACCAAACATTGAAGCGTGAGCTGTAGAATTTGGAATAAAACCTGGAGGTGCTGATAAGGGAATTAACAGAGCTTTAGCAAGTGGTAAATTATATAAAGGTTCTTATTGATCATACGATCAAAATTTCAAAGGCCCTACAGTTAGTAATAACTGTTAGCAAATTTGGTGAATTCAGGGAAACTCCGAAATGAGCAATTCAAAGGACAATCCTGAGCCAAGCCCTGTAAAGGGAAGGTGCAACGACTATCTCGAAAGAGAGTACACTCAAGTGAGTGGAAGCGCCAAACATCTTAATTAAGATGATGATATAGTCTAATCTGTATAGGAATATACAGCAGCTAAGTAGCGGGTAGTGTTTAACGAGCACTATTGAATATAAATGTTTGAAGCTATGGAAAGATCCTCTGAAAAAGGGTAATAGAACATGCCCAAACCAATCTAATTGACGGGGATATCCTTAGAGTCTTTTTAACCAAGCAATGATAGTAATATACATTGTGGCTTTCACTAATTATGAAAGGTATGGTAAAATAAAAAAGAATTGGACAATCCGCAGCTAAGCTTCCAAAATAAAATTGGAAGAAAGTTCAACGACTATCTCCGTGAAGGGGAGTACATTAAAGCTATTTATAACTTTTTTGGAAATGGTTGGAATTTTTATAAAAATTATTCGCTATCTTTGTAAATTATAATTTAACAAAATAGCATATGGAAAAAATTAAAGGAAAAAGCAAAATGCCGGAATATACACAATGGAAATCTATGAAATCTAGATGTTATTCACCCTCGGCAACAAAAGGAAAGTATAAAGAGAATAATATTCAAGTCAGCAATGATTGGAAAAATTCTTTTGAAACTTTTTATTCAGATATGGGAAATTGTCCTATAGGATTTACTTTAGAAAGACTTGATAATCTCAAGGATTATTCTAAAGAAAATTGTATATGGGCAAATAGAGAAGACCAAAGTAAAAATCGGGAAGATTTTAACGATATTGTTACTTATAAGGATAAAACTATGGTATTAAAAGACTGGGCTAAAGAATTGAATATTAAATATACAACACTTTATCAAAGAATTTATAGAAGTGGTTTATCTTTTGAAGAAGCTATACAACAAGATCCATTTAAAAAATTAATATCTATTGGAGAAGAATCTAAAACTCTTAAACAATGGTGTGAATTCTATAATATGGAATTTGAATTAGTTAACAATAGAATCTTTAAACATAAGTGGGAACCTATTGAAGCTTTAACTATTCCAAAAGGAATAAGAAGAACTAAAAATTAAGATATAGTCTGAACTTTATGGAAACATAAAGAGTTGCGTTTATACGCAGATTAACACAATTGATGAGAAATTTACTCAAATGGCAAATAACTTCTATTCAGTATTGAAAGAATCTATGGGCATGAGAAATGACTTAAAGGTATGTGTATTAGCACATTCCGAAAACATAGGGGATGCACTCAACCCTTCCTATAAATTAAAAACATTAGGAAAAATGATTGACAACATGATTACTGTTGAGGGTTTATTTACTTATGTATTATTTACTACACTTATCAATGAACTTGAAGGTGGAATATCACATAAATTTATAACTCAATCTGATGGTACAACTACTGCTAAAACTCCAATGGGATGTTTTGATAGTATGTTGATAGATAATGATTTACAATATGTAGTCGAGAAAATTGACGAATATAATGAAGGCTAATGATTAAGGGAATAATTGTAACATTCGACTTTGATACAGAAACTGAACTTGTTTCCAATGTTCAATGTAATGTTGATGGTGTGGAAAAGAAAAAAAGAACAACTAAGCCAAAAGCAAAGGTAGAAGAAGAAATGGCAGCAGAGCCACTTATCACCAGAGAAGAAACTAAGTTGGTCTTTAATAACAGAGCTGTAGCTGATATGGAACTTGCTTATGAGGACCGTATTATAATTAAATGGGAAAAATCTAAGGATAAGAAAACAATGTTTCCAATTATTGGAACCGACATTGCTTTTGGAGAAGAGGGTGCAGGTAATAAAGTTACTAAAACTAATACAGTTGGATTTAAAGGTAAACAGAATGTAGTTCTACAAGAATTAGGTGCTGTATTTACAATTGATCCATATGTAACAGATAAGTATCCGGACGGAGTCTGGAAATTAATTTCTACAACAAATGCGACATCATCTAAGACTTTAGAGGATGCAATCAAAGTAGTTGAAAAAGTAGAAGCAGATATTATTACAGAAAAAGATGAAGATATGGAAATAAATCCATTACTATTTACACTATTATAATATACACTAATGAACAATTTTTCATTTAACGCAACAGCAGGCGCATCTCAAAGTACAGCAAAACCTCGATTAGCAGGTAATAACATTTATGACGTAAAATTTGACGGATGTGAAGTCCAGGATATTGTTGGGGTAAAAGATCCTACTATGACCTATAAAGTTTTGAAATTGAAATTCTCTAACGAAGATGGTACCTTTGAACATACCGTGTTTGAACCACGTGCAGAAGATTTCGATCGTAGGGTTTCAGATTACAACAACCCAAAAACAGGGAAAGTTGATAAAATACCACAAGCATCAAATGTAGAAAGCATGATGCTACTTTTTAAACACGTTATTGATTCAGTTGATCCTGCAACAGCAGAAAAAATTGATAAAAAACAAACTAGCTTAGGCGCAGCTAATTGGGATGACCTTAGAACCTTAATCGTTAAGATTCTAGACGCTAAAAAAGGTGCTCCCGCAAGAATCAAATTGATGAAAAACAGCAAAACTGGAGAAGCAACTTTCCCAGGATTTTTCACAGGTTTAACAAAGGAGGGTGTTCCTTATGTTAAAAACAACTTTATTGGACCAAAAGTATCCTTCTCAACTTATGAAATGAAAAAAATAAGTGATGAAGCTTCAGCTAAACCTACAAAAGCTACTGAATTTGCTTTGGCTCCACCTGAACCAGAAAGCCAGGACGATCTTGTATTAAATTTTAATGTAAGCTCAGAAATATAGTTTGTAGTTTCCTTATATGTATAATTTAGAAGTACCTATAAGGATAACAAAAGAACTTTTACTTTCTAAATCATGGACTCAAGAAACTTATTTTGAGCATTATTTAGGAATACCAGTAAAAAAAGGATTGTTTTGCAGTCCTGCTATCATACGTAAAGATAATAAGCCGACCTGTTCTTTCTATAAGGGAAAAAATGGTCTTTTAAAATATAAAGATTTTGCTGGACCTACATTTGATTTTGTTGGTGCAGTAATGCACATTTTTGATTGTACTTATTATAATGCACTTCAAATTATTGCGCATGACTTTGGTTTTAAATCTATAAAGGATAGACCAATTAATCCTCCAAAAATGGAGTACTCGGGATACGAATTACAGGAAACCGAGAAAGCTAAAATTCAAGTGGAAATTCAAGAATTTACACAAAAAGAATTGGATTGGTGGTTAGCGTTTAGCATATCTTTGAAAACTTTAAATAAGTTTAAAGTCTTTTCAATCAAATCAGTATTTTTAAATGGTAATTACTTTACAAGTTCCTCCGCCTCTTCCCCAATTTATGGGTATTATGGCGGAGAAACTAGTGATGGTGATGAGTTATGGAGGCTCTATATGCCTACGAAACTTAAATATAGGTTTCTTAGTAATTGGAATGCCACCATGATTCAAGGGGCAAAACAATTACCAAAAAGTGGAGAGTTTATTGTTATTACTAAATCTTTAAAAGATGTAATGGCATTATATGAATTTGGAATTATAGCTATAGCTCCTAATTCAGAGAATCTATTTGTAACAGATGCCCAATACGCAAAATTAAAGCAAAAATTTAAAGATATTTATCTATTGTATGATAGAGATTTACCCGGTGTTAAATCTGCAAATAAAATTAGAAAGCAATTCAAAGACTTAAAAGTTTTATTGATGCCAAAGGTAAAAGATTTTACAGATTATGTAAAAAAATATGGAACATTAAAAACATTTAAATTAATTGACGAATGGCTGGAAAAAAGACAGACGCAGCAGCAACATGAGTAGACGAAACTCAAGAAGTTGAAGTAAAACCAAAAAAGAAACGCTCAGGATCCTATTCTAAAACAAAAGGATCTACTTATGAACGACAAATAGTTAATGAATTAAAAGAATTAACAGGTAATGAAAATATATGTACCGCAAGAAGTGAATCTAAGAAATTAGATGATATGAAAATAGATATTTCAGATCCTGATAAAGTTTTACCTTGTTATTTTCAAACTAAGAAAACTCAAACAACTCCGAGTGTTAAAAAGATTAACGCCGAGGTTGGATTAACGGATAGGCCGTTATGTATTCTTTGGAATATACAAGTTAAAAAAGAAGGAAATGTAAATATTACTTCGGAAGGTGAATATGCAATTATTCCAAAACAATTTTTTTATGAATTACTAGAACACCTTATTAACGCATAGTAATCAAAATTTAACACAAATTTAAATTAACAAGATGAGAATTCATTTAGATGTTGATGATGTAGTATTAGCCTGGCATGAGGCTTATATCAAAAAATACAATTTACCCATGCCAACAAATTGGATACCATACGATGAAATTAAAGACCATTTAGCAGAATTGAAGAAAGACAAATCGTTTTGGCTAAGTCTTGAGGTTAAACACTCTCCTAATTTTCAGCCTGCTGGTTATGTATCAGCACGCGGCGTCCCTATACAATGGACCAAAGACGTTATGAAATTAAGAAAGATTCCTGGCAGAAGCAAAATAAAACATGTGGGGTGGGGAGAAAGCAAAATGGATGTTTTAAAATCATTGGGATGTGAACTATTTGTTGATGATAAATATGAAACATTTCTTGAATGTCACAAACATGGAATTCCATGTCTATTGATGGATACTCCACAAAATCGTCATCATCAAACGAATCTTCGTATTTATGATTTAAAGATTGAAACTATAATGCAAAAATTTAAGTTATGGAAGTCTATACGTTAGAAGAGAAAGATGGATGTCTAATAGGCGTCTTTGATAGCATTGCAACTATTAGAGAATTTTATCGAGAAGATGATAGTGAATTTCCTGAAAGGTATATTATGACTGACGAAGAGTATAAACTTAATTTAGAAGAAGAGGAAATTTATGCATGTCTTACTAAAGTATTTACTCGTTTTTCATTCCAAGACCTAGAACCAAAAGTAAGTTCAACAATAACAATGTTATGACAACAATATATCTTGTTACTTGCTCTGAAAGTTATTTCCATAATTATCAACCTCCGTTTGATGATATTATATACGGTTTCTATTTAGATCTACAAGCTATTAAATTTGACTTTCAATGTCATGGTGAAGAGTCGTGGGAATCACTTGAAAATCTTAATTTTAAAGAAACCCAAGAATGGCTAGATAAAAGTGGATTAAAACTTTCAATCGTATCTGCATATTCCTACGCAGATATGCAAAAAATAGATTTAGTAAATACAAATGACATACTTATGCTTTAATGGCAGAAATTAAAATAGTACCAGGTTCTATTCAGTTAATTAAAATGACTGATGCCGAGTACTTTAGTGCAAAATACAAAGATTATATATCCAACTCAAAACTTGGAACTATAAATCCAGATGAAGATGGCTCGCCAGAAAAATATGCAGCAGGAATAAAAAGTGCCTATTCAGAATCATTTGAATTAGGTTCAGCAATTCATGCTATGCTTTTACAACCTGACTCGTATCATATTGCAAAAATAAATAAACCAACAGGTAAGTTAGGTTTATGGGCAGAAGAAGTTTTTCAATTAAGACAACAAGGGCTTCCAATTATTCAAGCCACCACATTAGCCTCTTATAACGTTGACTACTATGCCAATAAATTTTCTGCTGCTCGATTAAGAACAGCAATTAAAGGTTCTTTAAAATTCTTTCTTGAAAGAAGAAAATTTGAAGGAGAATTAGATAAACAAACTTTGTTCTTATCTGCACCAATGCAGTTTAAATTTGAACAATGTATGTTAGGAATAGCTTCAAATCCAAAAATTGATGAAACTTTATACCCTCAAGGTTTATTAGGTCCTATTGAGTATTTTAATGAGTATGCTATCTTATGTGAACTTGAATTTATTGATGAAGTTACGGGAGTAATTACAAAAGTAAAATTCAAAGCTAAATTAGATAATTTTACTCTTAATCATGAAACTTGTACATTTACTTTAAATGATTTAAAAAGTTCAGGTAAACCTGTAGCTTATTTCATGGGTAATAATGTTAAAGTAACTAGAGAATCTGGCGAAACTGCTGTTGAATGGTGGGATGGTTCATTTCAGAAATATCATTACAATCGACAAATCGCAATATACCTTTGGTTGCTAAATGCAACTTTAAAAGAACTCTATGGATATGAGTATACACCAAAAGCAAATATGGTAGTTATTGAAACTGTTCCAGAGTTTACAAGTAAGGTGTATCCAATTAGTAATAAACATATTCAATCTGGATTAGCTGAATTTAAAAAACTATTAACACTCGTTGTGGAATGGATGCAGTCAAAATAATGGATTTAGCAAATCAAATTAATAAACTAAGCTATGAAGAAAAACAAGACATATATCAAAGGGTTTTTTCGTTAGGTAGTTTAACTTCAGACGAGATGAATGATAGATTAATTCTTATCTCTTTAGTAGCTTTAGTTTATCAAAAAATGAAATTACAAGATAAAAATGTGACACCAATAACAGTACTTTTAAAAATAACTGGTGAGAAAGATAAAAACTCAAGTTATTATCAGTTCTTAGAAACATTGGCTATTATAGCACAAGATTTTTCTTATGATGTCAAAAAAATCGATACTTGTGGATTTAAAACTTCTCAAGAAATTATTAATAAAATAAAAGACCTTTTAAATACATGGATACCGTTTTAAATGATATAAATGATACTTATCCGGAAGAACTACTTGATGATAGTTATATATTATCATTATGGGTTAAAGAGAAAAGTGTAGTAAGACCATCTGGAGAGATTAAAGTTTCTGCTACATTAGAACCTGGTGTTTATACCGTAGAATTTGACCGCGATTTAGGCATATTTTGCCAAAAAATGACAACTCCTTCAGATGAATTGTTTGTATTTAGTGACTCCGTAGCTGAATCAGTTTTACGCGAAATTGATTTATTTTGGGATAAACGCGAATTATACAAGCAGAATAAACTTATGCATAAAAGAGGAATCTTGTTAGAAGGATTTCCTGGAACAGGAAAGACTGCTTTGATTACTCAAATATCTAATAAGATTATTGAAAAAGGAGGTGTCGTATTTAAGGTGTCAGGCTTTAATAATTTGAATCATTATGTAACGTTTATTCGTACAGCATTCAGAAAGATACAGCCGGAAACACCTATTATTACAATTTTAGAAGATATTAACCAATATGCTCAAGTTGAGTCAGAATTACTAGATTTTCAAGATGGTAAAACTCATATTGATCACCATATTATTATTGCTACTTCTAACAACACCGACGAAATTCCGGATTCATTTTTACGACCAAGTAGAATTGATTTACGAATAGAAGTTGGATATCCAACTGCACGGACTCGCAGAGAATATTTTCAATTTAAAAACGTTCCTGAAGATCAAATTGAACAATTAGTTCTTCAAACTGAGGAATGTTCTTTAGCCGATTTAAAAGAGGTTTACATTTGTGTTTTTCTTTTAAATTACACTTTAAGTGATGCTCTGGCTAAAATTCTTAAACCAAGAGATAGGAGGGACTATTCTCATAAAGCTCGTAGAGGTCCGAAAATTGGTTTATCATAAAAATACAAAGGAGTGCTTTTTTTCAAAAAAATAGCAGTACCTTTGTGGAACAAATCAGATGAAATATACGCATAGATGAGAAATATTAAAATTTTTAAATGAAGAATGCATTATGAAAAGTGTAGAAGCACAAGGTTACAGTAAAGAAAAAGCGTTAGAAACAACAGGTTTAGACGTAGAATTAGACAGATTGAAAAACGCTACATTGGCGTGGAAAAAAGCAGGCTCGCCCGTAGGTACTAAAGCCATTAATACTTTTATGGAAAAGTACATTAAAGAAAAGAAAGCCGTTGGAGCATATGTAGTTATCGAAGCTGCAGCAGACGACACACGCTTACGTCCTTACAATGTAATCAATGAAACTACAATTGGAAAACGTAAATCAACCACAACTTATCAGATTAAAGAAGCTGAATTGGTAGTTAAATTCCACACAGAAACAAAAACTGTTGTTGATAAAGAAACTGGCGAAGAAAAGGTAGTTGAATTCCAAAGTCCTTACAAAAAAGAAGTTATCGAAGTTGAAGTAGATGTTCTTGATGAAGAAGGCGTAAAAACAGGGGAAAAAGTTACTAAATTTAAAGAAGTAGAAATTCCTCAAGTAAAAGTACTTTCAAAAGGAGCTGTTGAAGCTACCGCTGAAAAGAAAGATCAAGCTCTTAAACTTATGAAAGACTTGATTGAAGCAAACAAAAAAGATTACGTTATTGAAATCGTAAAAGAAATCACTGATGGACAGAAATATGCTGGCTACGGTCAATATACTCCTTCCAAATCAGCTAAACTTGGAAAATTTATTTTCTTCGTTCAGGAGTAATCCTTTAAGTAAGTGGCGGCCACTAATACGCCTGCTTTACAGAATCTTTTAGTCGTCAATCGCAGGACGTTAAACTAAATAAAAAGGCTGCTGAAGAAATTCAGTAGCCTTTTTTCTTTTTTAATTAACAATTACTAACAGCGTAACAGCTTATAAAATTTATTGAATGGAAGATAATTCAAAACTTGAACTAGAAGATATTATACAACCCAATTTATCAAAGACAGACAAAGATTATCTTAAGAAAATATGTACAAGTACTCATTTTAGTTTAACAACTAAGATGGATATTTTAACTGCTTATTTTTCTAAGACCGAGGAAGAGATAAATACATTGATTAATCAGTTTGATTATTCGTTAACAGAATCAGATTTTTCAGCAGCGAAATCTCATAAACTAAAAGATAGTAAAAGATATATTATATCCAGTGCTCAAAATGCAAGTCCAGTTAATCTTAAATTCTTAAAGAATATTGAAGCCTACGCAGATTTTATTAATGCTGAAATCGGAATTATTGCAACACGCTATAAAAACCCCACATCTCAGTTCAAAGATGAAGATGTTTGGGCTTCGGAAGTGCAACCTTATTTAACTGCAAATCGTCAGTTTTTGCACAAAGATTTATTACTTTTATCTGATTTAAAAGTACAAGCAACTTCTCCAAATCCGACTAATGGAATTGAATTATTTGGAGATAATGCTTCAGTAATAGTTGGAGCTCCTCGTATCGAAATGAGAACAGTTCCGGTATTACCAACACAAAAACAAAAGTTTCTTTATTCAACAGGTACTACTACTATTCCTAATTTTACTGATTCCGTTGCAGGTGGTAAAGCAGAAGCACATCATTCATATGGTTTCGTAATAGTAGAAATAGAAAGTGAAGAAGTAGTTCACATGAGAAGTGTATCTGCTGATTCAGAAGGTAATTTTAACGATTTAATTTATCGCGTTGAAGATGGTAAACTTTCACATGAAGTTGTTGATTGTATGGTTTGGGGAGATAGTCATTTTGCTCAAAAAGATGATGATGTTACTAATGCGTTTAGAGGTATTTGTGGAGCATTGGGTGTAACAACTAGTGTTTTACATGATGTATTTGATTCAAAATCTTTAAATGTACACAATGAAAAAGATTTTATTACAAAACACATGCTCTGGAAAACTGGAGGAGATGATTTACAACAAGAACTTGATCAAATGTATACTGAATTAGATTGGTTTGACGAAAATATGCAGAAAACTATTGTTGTTTCTTCTAATCATGATGATATGCTTGATAGAGCAATGAAACAAGGAGATTGGAGAAATAATCTTAAAAATGCCGAATTGTTTTTGGATATGTTAAAATTAACATTATCATTAAAAGCAGAAAATGGTATCATTCCTTACTATATTAACGAGAGATATAATCATGTTCATGCCTTAGGCACAGATGATTCATATGTATTACATGGAGTAGAAGTAGGAATGCATGGACATAAAGGTCCAAATGGTTCAAAAGGAAATATACAATCTTTCTCTAGATTATCACAGAAAACAATTATTGGACATTCTCATTCTCCGGCTATACGTTGGGGTTGTTATCAGGTAGGACTTACCTGTGGAATGGAACATGGTTATAATACAGGATTAACAAGTTGGGCTTATGCTTCTTGTACTTTGAATAAACATGGAAAACGTCAAATGATTATACTAAACAAAGACACATTAACTTACACAACACTTTATTAAAATGAAAGTACAAATAGAAAATGATTATTCTGTTTTAACAACAAAAATTGAACAAAGAACTTACCGTGACTCTTTAGAGACAATTTTAGATTATTTTAAAGAAAATATAGATGGTGAAACATTTAGTTCAGAATCAAATTTACTTGAGTGTTTTACTGATTATGTTCGAGATTCTTTTGAATTACCTGATTTAAAACACGATGAAGAATTTGAAGATTATTCTATTGATTTACGAATATTGAATTGGAATGAAATTTTTCCTGAACTAACTTATTTAATAGTTCCCGAAGAAGAAAAATCTTGTTGTTCCTCTTTTAGTCAATATTATGGTTATAAATATTGTCCAACTTGTGGAGAAAGATTGTAATATGGAAAACTATCTTTTAATTAAGGCAGATTATAATGATGGTGATTACGATTTGTGTATGACCAGCATTACTGATAATGAAATTGAACTTATTCGACCTATAGTAGCCGCCATTAAAGCAAATAATGGCCATTACTATAATCGAGAATTTGCAGATTCATCTTGTAGTGCAAAGATATCATATGGACATTTTGAAGGATTTGAATTTTTCGATGAATGTACTCCGCTTGGAGAATCAGAATGTCCTGGAATTCATACAATTAAATCTGTACAGATAATAACTATTTTAGAACAATTATTATAATGGAAAAAACTTATCACGTATTAAAAGTATACGATTATAAAGGTGGAGAATTAGGTACTAATCTTAATTTATCCTATGAAGATCTGATTGAAGATTTAGTTGAAACTCTTCACCTTTATGATTATGCGTATGATCAAGATTATGATTCTGACGAAGATCGTAATGCAAGAGAACCTCAGATTTTAAGAGATGGATTAGCATCAGGAGCATTACAATCTTGGATTGATGAACATAGTTCAATTTATGCAGGAGGAGATATTTGTATGTCTTTATATGAATGTGAAAATAACATTATGTCAGAAATTGATGTAACAGATGAAATGCTTATAGAAGCGGTTGAATTGTATTTAGCAAGATTATAATGGATCAATTAACAATACAAGAATTATTTAAAGGAAAAAGTACCTTAATTAAAAATAAGGAGTTTTTCCCTACTAAAACATATGTAGAACCTTTCATTGAAAGGATGTCTGCATTTACTCAAGATTTTAGGATTCAGGTGAAATTACCTGATCAAATGACTTTTAATAAAGATGCTCAAGATACAACTTTTAATCGAGTTTTAATTCAAGCAGTTTTACCGCAAAAGTATACAATAGATAATCACGAAGAAGTAATAGGATTTCTTTATGGCATTGATGTAAAGAAACCAGTAGTTAAAATCTACAGAGGTTATCTTAATTCAGCATGTACTAATCTATGTGTATTTAATCCATCGTGGTTAAATGTACAGGACCTACTTCCTGGAGACCCCATTGATTTTAAACCAATTCAATCATTAATGGAATACACTAATGATTTTGCAGTTGGTTTAGAAAAACTAAAATCTACCTATATAGATAGAAATTTACGCACTCAATATCTAGGTGAATGGGTAGATTACGCATTAAGAGAATCACAAGACTATGGATTTGGTAAAGTAAAGATTGCAGTTAGTACTCCAGTTGATGCTTATAAACAATTATTTATAGATTCTGAAAGTGATTACTATATTCCTGAAGGTATTGATCCTTCAATGTATGATGTTTATAATAGCTTTACTCAAATCGTTACTGATGATAAGAAAGATATTATGAATAAATTCGAGAAGACCATGATTATTAATCGTTTATTGAAAGTATAATGATAACTTGGAAAGATTTAGAAGTGTTTATGTCAGATATGACTGAACAACAAAAAGAACAAAGAGTTGTTCTTATTGATTATGTGACTGGTTTAATAACTAACATTGATGCAGTTGTATTAGTAGAAGAAACAGTTCATTATAGTTGGGAAGGATTAACAGAAGAATCAGAAACAGAGAATTTTTCTGAAGAAGAACTTGGGAAATTTATTCTTTCAATAGATGATTCTGTTTATGAAGGTGAAATGGCTTTAATTGTACAATAATGGAAAGAGAAACAATTGATTTATCTAATATTGAAGATCTTCATAGTACCTGTTGGGGAGAAAGTATTTGTGATAATGATTCTGATATAATTATCTATGAATTTGTAGATAGTCGAATTATAGATGTAGATTTAGAAAAATGTTATAAAACTATGGAAATAGTTGTACAGCGAGTTTCTGATAAAAAATATTTTAAATTTGAGTATGATTATTCATACCATTGGCAATCCGATGAAGTAATAGCAGAAGAAGTATTCCCTAAAGAAGTAACCATAACAATTTATGAATAAAGAAATTTTAATAAGAAGGTTTGATCAACCTACTGATATTTATATCTGCGGGTGTGATTTTCGAGATGAAACTCAAACATTTGCGATTACAGATGATGAGGCTCCATTAAACATTAGTGATGGACTTAACAATAATGTAATAGATACATCAGGTTTTGTATTTATTTTAACAGTAGCAGAGTTAAAAGAATTAGCTCCTAAAATGGATGATCCGTTTGGAACAATTCAGTTTGTTGAAAATTATAAAGGTGATATTAAATTAGTAATTCCTGAGGATTGTGATTTTGAATTTGAACCAGATTTTGATCCACTTGAATATTTTATGTATCAAGTTACTGAATCTGATAGCGGTGAATGGGATAGTAATGAAATTTATCTTCGATTAGATCCTCATCCTTATAATAGTTATCTTCGTTATAATCAACCTTTTGAAGCTAAAATAATACAAAATTTATTATATAAACATGAGTAAAAAATTTGCAGTAGGTTATATGGATTTTTTTAATAACGATTTAGTTATTGAAATTATTAATGCAGAAAATTGGAAAGATGCCTTATTTAAACATTCTAAATTATGTCGAGAAACGGATGAAACTGATGAAATATATCAGTCTTATTTTGGAAATACATTGGCAGATGCTAAAATATATGCATTTAATTGTGATATGATGATAGATGTAATTGAAATCTATGAAGACGAGATTTAAATTTATTAGTAAAGAATTTTATTGGGGACATGAAGAGTTATTAGAAGATTTTACTCTTGTAGATAATCCTTTGCCTTATCAAAATTTACCTGATGGAGAATATATGATACGAGGTTCATCAAAAGGACATCGTAAAGAATATTGGAAGCATGAAGACTGTTGGTATCTAGTTTCAGATGTTAAAGAAGATAATGGACATTATTATTGTGATTCGCGTACTTATATGTTGTTTCCAATGTTGTCTGAACGAGAATGGAGTAATATTGAAAAAGTCGGATGGAAACGACTTAATAAAGTTTGGCAGCGACATTTAATGGGTTATCAACATTGGAAAGATATGCATCGAATGATACTTGGTATTAAACTCGACTCATATAAATTTAATAAGCGATTTAATGAAGATTCTTAAAGTTATTTATGATGAAAATACAAAATATATTCTAGATATAGTTAATAGTATAACAACTAAATTATATATAGAATCATATGATGCAGAACATTATAAAGAAAAGAAAAAAGCAATTCCTATATTGACAAGACATGGTACAACAAATGTACCACTTCTTGTCTTTGAGGATGAAAATTTGGACGAATATGCAGCTATCTGGAGTGAATCAAACCCAGATTGGTTAGCAGAAATTAATAAGATATTAAATGAGTAATTTTATTGAAATTACAGATGATCAAATTCAAAAATTAACAACTAATCGTCTTTTAAATATTTTTAGAAAAAATAGAAAGTATCTTTTTCATGAATTAAATAATCATGGCTTTGATACTTCTGATAATGGAAATAACATTAATTGGAATATGGTTAATGATGAATTGTATCATCATAAAGAGTATAATGGTATTTCTTATTTGAATGATAAAATTAAGGAAGAACTAAATAAAAGAAAATTAAATGAGTAAAGAAGAACAATATTTTGCAGGAGATGAATTAGCTTATGATGCTTGGAAATCTAAGTACCAACTTGGTTCTGAAACTCTTGATGAGTTTTTTGAAAGAATTGCTCGTGAGTTTGCAAGATTAGATAATTTTAAAAATGCAATTGATTCCATTTCTGAAGAACAATACAATGATCTTTCAGATTATGGAAAATTACGAATTGGAACTGATAGGTATCGAAGATTTCTTGATTTATTTCAAGATTTTAAATATATAATTCCTGGAGGTTCAGTTCTTGCTGGAATAGGCAGTGGAAAACCGGTTTCTTTATCGAATTGTTTTGTAATACCAACAGGTGATTCGATAGGTGAAATTTTTGATACTGCAAGAGAAATGGCAGAAATTTACAAACGTCGTGGTGGAGTAGGAGATGATTTATCATCTATCCGTCCTGCAGGAGCTGATGTAAATAATGCTGCAAAAACAACTGGCGGAGTAGTTCCTTTTATGGAATTATTTAGTCAAACAACTAATACCATTGGTCAAGATGGTAGACGTGGTGCTTTAATGTTAAGTTTAGATATTAGACATCCAGACAGTCCTAGTTTTATTGAAATTAAACAAAATCTTACAAAAGTAACAGGAGCCAATGTATCAGTTCGATTAAATAACGAATTTATGCAAGCTGTTAAAGAAGACACTGATTATATATTAAGATGGCCTTGTGATCACTCATCTAAATGGTTTCTTGATAGTACTATAACATCTTTAAATTATAATGAGTTAATAGAACTTAATAATGATTTAGATACTTATAAAGTATATGTTAAAAAGATTAAAGCAAAAGAATTATGGGAAACTATAATTCATTGTGCTTGGAATACTGCTGAACCAGGTATATTATTTTGGGATAACATTATTAATAATGATCCTGCAAGTGTATATCCGGAATTTAGAGCAATCTCAACAAATCCTTGTGGTGAGATACCATTATCAGCTTATGATAGTTGTAGATTAATTGCTACTAATTTATATGGAATTGTTGATAATCCATTTACAGACAATGCTCAAATTAATGAAGATAAAGCATATAAAATCTTTTATGAAGCTCAAATTATTGGTGATATTCTTGTTGATTTGGAAATTGAAGCGGTTAAAAATATTATGTCTATTACTAAAGGAAAAGAGCGAGACTTATGGTTTAATATTTTAAACATTGGACAAATAGGTCGTCGAACTGGTGTTGGTATAACTGCACTTGCAGACATGTTAGCAGCATTAGGTTCTAATTTTGTAAATCCTGAATTAGTAGAAAAAGTTATGCATTTAAAAATGCGTGCTGAACTTGATGCAACAATTGATTTAGCAATTATTAATGGACCATTCCCTGCTTATAATGTAGATAATGAATGGATTAACGCTAATGAAACTGATCCAGGTATTGCAATTGCACAAAATGAATTTTATCATCAACTAAGACAAAATTTTCCTTTACAATGTAAACGAATGCTTAAATGGGGACGTCGTAATATTTCTTGGAGTACTATTGCGCCAACAGGTACAATTAGTATTCAAGCAGGAGTATCATCCGGTGGCGAAACTACATTTAGTATTTATTATGTTCGTAGAAAAAAATGTAATACAGGAGAAACTCCCGATTTCATAGATCAAAATGGAGTTGGATTTAAGAATTATAATGTAGTTCATGGAACATTTAAGAAGTGGTTAAATATATTCTGTAATCTTACTAATGAAATGATTGAAGATTTATCTACAGAAAAATTAGATGAATTAATTTTAAATTCTCCTTGGCATAATAATACTGCTCCAGATATTTTACCTTTTGATAGAGTTAAAATACAAGCTACATTACAAAAATATACTACTCATTCAATTAGTTCTACTATAAATCTTCCTAAAGAAGCAACTGAAGAAGATATTGCTACTATTTATATGGAGGCGTCTAAACAAGGTTGTAAAGGAATTACTGTTTATCGTGATGGTAGTCGTACTGGAATTCTTGTTAAACATGAAGAAACTCCAAAATTTGATAATATCCGTCCTGAAAAATTAGACTGTAAAGTTCTAAGATTTAAAAATGAGGATAAAAAGAATTGGATTTCATTTGTTGGTATTTATAATAACAAAGCATATGAAATTTTTACTGGTATTAATGACTTAGATGAATTGCCAATTCCATCTTATATTGAAGAAGGAATGATTGTAAAGGTAGTTCTACCAGAAGGTTCGCGATATGATTTCTCTTATGTGGATAAATATGGTTATGTTAATACAGTCGGAGGTTTAAATCGAGTATTTAATAAAGAGTATTGGAATTATGCAAGATTTGTATCGGCATTGTTAAGACAAGAAACTCCAATTGAACAAGTAATCAAAGTAGTAGATGGTTTAACATTTACTAATAAAGGCATGAATAGTTTTCAAGCAGGACTTATTCGTTCTATGAAAGCTTTTATTCCTAACGGAACGGCTGCTTTAGGTGCAGTGTGTGAAAATTGTGGCAGTCATAATATTATTTATGAAGGCGGGTGTATGATTTGTAGAGATTGTGGGAGCTCACATTGTGGATAATGTTCTCGATATTTTAGACAATGAATTAAGAGATGCTTTTATGTTTGGAAACAAATCGTTTATTGTAATGAATGCAGCAACTTCATATGCTATAATAAATGAAACTGCTCCTAATATTTTTAACAGCACTACTTTAGCACGATATGAAAACATGGAAGTTTTGATATCAGAATCTTTACAAGATAATGAATTTAGAATTGGATAATGGCAGAACGATTAGAAAGTGATTTTTATCCTACTCCATTATATAGTTTAAAACCGTTACTAGACCGAGTAGATTTTACTAATGTTAACTCATTTTTAGAACCTTGTAGAGGAGATAGTAGGATTATTGATTTAATTCCCTGTAAAACAAAATATTGGGCTGAAATAAGAGATGGAATAGATTATTTAACTACTTCATTTCCTGCAATAGATTTAATTATTACTAATCCTCCATTTTCTATATCTTTAGAATTTATTCAGAAAAGTTTAACAGAAGCTAAAACTATTTGTTACCTGCAAAGATTAAACTGGTTAGGTAGTCAGAAAAGAAAAGATTTTTGGAATGATAATATCCCTGATAAATTATTTATCCTATCAAAAAGACCCCAATTTAAAAAAGAATTAGGTTTGGGAGGAGGAACTGATAGTACAGAATATGCTTGGTTTATTTGGGATAAATTAGGTATTATAAAAGGTAAACATTTAGAAATATTTTAATATGCAATTAGTTATTGAGGATAAAGTATATGATTTAATTGAAATTCCTTATGATACTTATGTTCAGTATACTTATAAAGAAACTATGCCTGAACCACATAAGTATTTTTCAGAATTAGAACCAGATGATAATTTTGACTACATGCATTATGCTAATTTTGAAACAACTTATTATAAGTCTATTAAAATTAATAGTAAATTTTATTATCCTAAATTAGTAGAAAATGTCGTATAACGAAGTAGAAGGAGATTGGACTATTATACAGCAGATAATTCAAAAAGAACTTAAAGACTGTAATGTTACAGTCCTAATATACAACGAATAATGATAATTTATTTCACAGAAGAAGATTTAGTATCTTTTGGAGAATACATGGTATCTCCACAACGCACACAAATGGTTAGAGATAGGCCAAATCCTGATGGTATTCCACTTAATGCAAGGCTTACCATAGTATATGATGCCGATTTAACAAATTGGGCACATTTGGCAAATACTAACAAACAAATAGATAATGAAATTAATAACCCTTCTAAAGTAATCAATTAATGATCGTAGAAGTTATAAATAAATCTGCAAATCCATTACCAGTGTATGCAAAACCTGGGGATGCAGGAATGGACTTAATGGCTGATTTTTCAGAACCAATATCAGATAAATACCTTTATGGAGCTGCTTTCGATGAAGTAAGGCAAGTTCTATTGATTTTTTCAGGAGGAAGAGCACTAGTTCCAACTAATCTATATACTGCCATACCTGATGGATATGAAGCACAAATAAGACCAAGAAGTGGATTAGCTCTTAAAGAAGGAATAACCGTTTTAAATACCCCTGGCACAATAGATGCCGGATATCGTAATGCATGGGGAGTAGTATTAATTAATCTTTGTGATGATGTATTTGAAGTAAAACATGGTGATCGAATTGCACAAGTAGTTTTAAATAAATTTGAAACAATTGAATGGAATCCTGTATCAGTTTTATCAGAAACAGAACGAGGCAAAGGTGGTTTTGGACATACAGATGAAATGAAACGTGAAGCAAGTAATGTTAGTTAAAATAACGAAACAATGGGAACAAAATTAGAAAGTTTAGTGAAGATTTTAGGAGACTCTGTTGAACAAGAAATCTTGGATAAATTAATCTTGGATTATTACATAGATCAAAATGTAACAGATTTTATCACAGATGAAGGTGAGTATCAAGTGCTTACACAAGAAGAACAAGATGAATTATTATATGATGCAGCCGAAGGTTTGTATGCTGATTATGAATCCAAATTATTGGAATTGATTGAAAGAATGTATTCACAGGATCGAGAGAAATTAGCAATTCTAGCTCGATCTATTGATGAAGAAAAAGCAATTCAATCAATTGCTAACGAATTGGACTATGAGGAAGAGTATGGTAAAACAATGATTGGGTCTGATCGTATTTATGCAGTATTTACCAATGAGCATATTTAAAAAATATAGATATTTAGGAATTGTAAGTCCAGAGGTTCCCGTAACTTGGGAGCCTCTAATCTTAGAAATGCTAGTATCTATTGAAAAACTTGTAAAACCCCGACATTATCCAAGATTTGTTTTGAATTTTTTTGCGGACAGACATGAATATATCCTTGAACAAAAGGCTTATTTTTCACAGATTAAACAAAAATTTGGTTCATTACGTGTATATGGACAGTATATTCCAGAAGTGCAAAAAATTATTGATTCTGCGGAATTACTATGTAATAATACCTGTGAATTTTGTGGACGACAAGGAACAAGTCATATCATGGTAAAAGGTTGGGTTAGAAATTTATGTGGAACGTGTAAAGAGGAGAAGAAAAATGGTATTAATATCTGAGATAGTACTTGTAACAAGAAATGCTAGAGATAAAATCCAAGTAATTATTGCTTCTTTAAATCAGGATGGAAATTCATTTTTAATCAATAGAAGTACTGGACAATATCAAGGCAAAATGACAGATCAACCCGAGCTTACAATAGCAAAAGGTAAAGCAAAACGATCTGTAATACAACAAGCGGAATTAGAATTTAATAGTATTATCAATAAATATATGGATAAAGGTTATAAGAAATTATCAACTTTAACTCCTATGAAATTTGATGATATTAAACCATCAGCATTAGATTTGTTAGTACCTAGTATGAAAAGTGACCAAGCAGGTAACTTAAAACCTATGTTAGCAAAATCATCTGATAAATGTCAAAACTCTGTTTTACAGAAACCAATGTGGTGTAGCCGAAAATTAAACGGCGTTCGCTGTATGGTTAAATGGAATGAGGAAATTGATGAACCAATTACTGTAAGTCGCGGAGGTAAAAACTATGATGTTTCTGCTCAAATTATTATAGCAGAATTAGCTGAATATCTATCTGAAAATCCAAACATTGTATTTGATGGAGAATTATATGTTCATGGACAATTTCTTCAAAAAATATCTGGGATAGCAAGATTAGAAACTTGGGAACCTCGATGTGAATCATTAGAGTATTGGGTATATGATTTAGCTATACCTGATAAAACTTTTGAAGAACGCTTAGAAATCCTAAAAGATTTAGAAGAACATTTTAAAGACTCTAAGAAAATTAAAATTCAAGAGCATGTTCTTACAAATAGTTGGGAACAAATTCAAAGACTCCATGATAAATGGGTATTAGATGGCTTTGAAGGATTAGTAGCTCGTAAACCAGATAAAGAATATGAGTTTGGTAAACGTGGCTCTACTATGATTAAAGTCAAAATGTATCAAGAGGATGAATTTGAAATCATTGATTATGCAGAAAAGCTAAGAGATGAAGACTTTTGTTTTATCTTACAAACTAAAGAAGGAATAGTTTTTGAAGCTAAACCTATTGGAACTCGTGAAATGAAAGCTGAATACATTGAAGATATGGATAATATCATTGGAAAAATGGGTACTGTAAAGTATTTTGAATTTTCTGAAGACGGAACTCCATTACAAGCAATATTTCAAGCAGTAAGATATGATTTGGATAAGTAAACAAGAATATTTACTATTTCTTAAATTATGTCAATTATTAGAAATCGAAGAATATAAAAAATTATGGACATGCCTTATTTAAGTTTAGTGACTTTTCAATTTTCTCAGGAAGGTAATACTGATGGTTCTACAGGTCTTCCTGAAACGGATGGTTGTGAAGAACTCATTGTAGAAATGCAAAGTGCTCCAGGTTCACTAATGGATTCTCCTGGTTATTTAGTTTTGCGAACTAGAACTGGATGGAGTATCAATGAACCCGAAGATTTAACATCGGTACTAAAATATGTAACAAATCTTTTTAAACAAAATGAACAAACCAAAAAATGAAAATTATGCAGCAGTGGTTGTAGAGATTAAAACTCTACTTCCACTTGCTAATTGTGATAATGTACAAGCTGCAATTATTATGGGAAACCAAGTAATTGTAGATAAAAGAGTGCAAGCGGGGGCTATTGGATTGTATTTTCCATTAGAAACACAACTATCAGAGCCTTATTTAAAGGCAAATAATCTGTATAGAAAACCTGAATTAAATGCTGATCAAACTCAAAAAGGTTATTTTGAAGAAAATGGTCGTATTCGTTGTGTAAAATTTAGAGGAAATAAATCGGAAGGTTTATTCATGCCCCTACAATCTCTTGATTTTACTCCCACGAGCTTTGCTGATTTAAGACTTGGAGATTGCTTTGACGAAATGGATGGAATCGAAATCTGTAGAAAGTATGTAATTAAAAAACATAATACTCCAGGTACTCCGGGCTCTAAAAAGGACAAACAGAGTAAAAAGTATGAAAGTAAACTTGTAGAGAATCAATTTAGATTTCATCAAGATACATCAATGCTTTATAAGAATATTCATAGAATTAATCCTGATTCTTTAATTAGTATAACTTATAAATTACATGGAACATCGGGAATTAGTTCTTATGTTTTATGTAAGCGACATATACCTATGCGAGAAAAAATTGGAGCATTTTTCCATAATCTATATACTAATATTACTACATTTGGTAAACAACGTTTTAGGTTAGAAACAACACAATATGACTATTTATTTGCTTCTCGTAAAGTTATTAAGAATGAACAGCTAAATCCAAATGCGGAACACTTTTATGATGCTAATATTTGGGAATATGCCCATGATCAATTAAAAATGCATCTACAAAAAGGAATGACTTTTTATTATGAAATTGTTGGTTATATGCCATCAGGATTAATGATTCAAAAAGATTATGATTATGGCTGTAATGTAGGTTTACATAAAGCATATATTTATCGTATTACTTACACAAATACCGATGGTAAAGTATTTGAATTTAGTGCAAAACAAGTTCAAGATTTCTGTAAAAAGAATGGATTAAATGCTGTTCCTCAATTGTATTATGGATTTGCTAAAGATTTTTTACACTTTCAAATAACAACAGAACAAGATTCTGAATTTTATTTAAATGATTGGAGAAATACTTTTTTAGAATATTTAAAACAACAATATAATGAAAAAGATTGTTATATTTGTAAAACTAAAGTACCTGAAGAAGGAGTAGTTATTCGTATTGAAGAGAATGATTTTGAAGCATATAAAGCTAAATCAAATGCTTTTTACGAAAGAGAAACTAAATTGTTAGATAAAGGTGAATCAAATATTGAAGATGATAATTAAAAACTATTAATAATTTATATTATGAAATTACAACAACTTTTTACAGTAGAAATTGAAGATGATGATATGTTAGGATATATCAATAACATGCAAGATTGTGATGACTTAGAAAATTTTGATACTTTAGATGAAGTTCCAGATGAACTAATTTATTATATGCTTGATAGATACCTTGTATTTGAAGAAATCTTCTATGAGGAATATACTTATGAACCTCTTGACATTACAATTGTAAAATAATGGACATATTAAATGCAAGACCCGAAGACATGAGCTTCGAGGAATATAAAGATCAACTTAAGTTTCAAAAAGCCTGGATTAAAAATCATAAACAAGGCAGATTGTTTTATTTAGCATCAGAAATTTTATATGTTCCGGAAGATACAACAAGACGTTTTGGATATCCTCAAACTTATTCTGGATATATTGGCAACACTGCTGAATTAAAATATCCAATATAATGACGAAGATTAGTGCAAAAATAGTTGCGGATAGTATAGATGTACGAGGGAATCGAATTACCTCGTACATTCTTACTTATCCAAGAATGATCCATGCAGAAGTTATGACGCATAGGATGTTTAGCAGAAATGCAGCAAGCTCACGAGCTATACCATTTGACCGAATGATTAAAATGATTAAAGAAGATCCTTTCATTCCAATTGCATGGCAAGAAGATCATCCTGGAATGCAAGGTGTTAAATACTTAGATCCAGGTTTTGCTATGCAAGCGAAGCAAGAATGGTTAATAGCTCGTGATAATGCCGTACTTATGGCAGAACAAATGAGCATAAATACTCATGTTACAAAACAACTTTGTAACCGATTAGTTGAGCCATTTATGTGGTATACTTGTTTAGTTACTGCAACTGAATATTATAATTTCTTTGACCTTCGCTCACCGAAATATCAATTTCCTTTATTTGGAGATAGAATATTTAAAAGTAAAATTGATGTTACAAAAGAAACTCATTTTTCAAATTCTTTATCTGATATTGATTGGTTATTAGCTAGTAAATCAGGAGCAGAAATACATATTCAAGCATTAGCGGAAGCAATGTGGGATGCTCATAATGAATCTCGGCCTCAATTACTAGAACCAGGAGAATGGCATATTCCTTTTGGTGATAAAATGAATTCAGAAAGTATTGCACAAGCAATTGGATTTAAAACATCAGATTATGATTGGTATAATAAAGAATTGTGGAGTAGAATTAAAATTGCTACTGCTCGTGCTGCCCGATTATCGTATTTAACTTTTGATGGTGAAATTAATTATCAAAAAGATATTAAATTACATGATGATTTATTTACAAATAAACATATGTCGCCATTTGAACATGCTGCACAATGTATGTCTGAATTACAATATTTTTCATTTGTTAAAGGAGAATATCCTACAACTGAAGACCAATGGGGTATTGTTAATTATGAAAAGTATCCTATTATTAAAAAACCTATGTTTGAGAATGAAATAATTGGAGAAAATCCAAATAATGGAAATTTGCATGGATGGTGTAATAATTTTAGAGGATTTATTCCTTATAGATATATAATTGAAAATTCAAAAAATAATATCAATGAATAAAAACGATTTCAAGCTATGTTAGAATCAGGATTAAAAGCTGATAGATATAATGAAGGAAAACCTAAATGGTCTTTAGTTCATTATGAAAGTCTAGTTCCAATGATTCGAGTTCTTGAATATGGCTGTCTAAAATATGCTCCATTTAATTGGCAAAAACCAATGGATACAATGGAAATTCTAGAATCAATGCAAAGACATTTAGCTGCATTATTTGATGGAGAAATCTATGATAGTGAATCAGGAGTTTCTCATATGGGTCATATTCAATGTAATGCAATGTTTTATAATTATCACATGAACAAAAAGAATAGCAATGAATAGTTACATATTAGTTGAATGGCCAGAAGTTCAAGACTTAATGGAAGAATCATGGTTTAACGATGAAGCTATATTAAATGTTTGGATGCCTAGTGCTTATTTTATTCCTGAAAATCGAATTATAAATAATCAATACATTTTAGAAAAATGTGAAGAATTAGCTAAACAACTTGAATCAACTGAAGAAGATGAAACTTATATTTATGAAGAATGGGAATCAGGAAATCCGTTTGAAGGAGGCATGAATGTCTTTGAATCTATTCTAAATCTAAAACTTACTTTATAATGAAGTGCAAAGCGAAATTTAAATTTAATGGAGGAAATCCAGTAATGTTGTGCTCACATTGTAGTACAATTATTAAATATTCAAATGTTTTTACTGAGGATGAGTGGTTGGCTGCTAAAGGAGAGAAGAAAATTCCAGGAGAACTTTGTGATTCTTGTGAAGAAAAACGATTATACAAAAATGAATAATAAGCAAAAAATTATATTATTGAAAGGTTTGCCCGCTAGTGGTAAATCAACTTGGGCAAAAGAATTTTGTTTTAGAAATCCAACTTATATTAGGATTAATAAAGACGATATTAGGGATTTATTAGGAAGTCCAGTATTTAATAACAAATTTGAAGATGCAGTATTAGATATTCAACGCAAAATGGGAATTACTATCCTTGACACTGGAAAATCAATTGTTATTGATGATACGAATTTTGCGAAAAAACACTATACTTTTTGGAGCCAAATTGCCTCCGCAAGGGGAATAATAATTGATGTAATAAACTTTGATGTTCCAGTCGAAGAATGTATCGAGCGAGATTCCAAGCGTGTCAAACCGGTTGGAAAAGCCGCTATTTTGAACATGTATCAAAAATACATTCTAAATAATGAATAATAATTTTAATCTCAAAATAGATGAATAAAGAATTAATACAACGTTTATTAGCTTCGAATACAGTAACATCACAAGATTTAAATGAATTTATTTCTCAATATACTTTTAGTAAGTTAAATCGACATATTACAGGTGAAGAATTACAAGGAATAAGTCAATTGATTCAGATGGGTATGTTTAATCTTAGATATGCAGTTATAGAAGCTGCTACTGATTTAAAATTAAATGTTATGTCTGCATTTGATAAAAATGGAAATATTCTTAAAACATATGTTTATGAAGATTTTCCTGAAAAGAAAATTGAAGACTAATAGAAAAGGGGAACTTACATCATTTGATGTGGGTTCCCCTATTTTTTTTTTCTTATTTTTGTATTTTATCTTAGATTTTATTTATACTTTTGTAGATTAAATAATTAAAAATAATTCTATGGAAAATACATTCGCATCATTTAAACCTATAACATTAAATCCTAATCCTTCTAAAGAAGAAATTCAGCAAGAATACTTTAATAGTAATAATGATTACTTAGATAAAGATATTAGCAGTATATTAGGAATAAGTTTATCTCCTGCAACTTCTGCAACTCCTGCTCCTCAAGAAATTAAATCTGAAAAGAAATATAATATTAGGGAGTTATTAGATGAAAATCCTCCGGAAACATTAACTGCTTCTGTTAAGTCTAAAAATACTTCTATAAAGCCTAAAAATAAAAAAGAATTTCTTCAAATATATTCTCCAATGGCAGAAGAAGCATCTAAAAAACTAAATATTCCTAAAGACTATTTATTAGCTCAAATTGCTTTAGAAACCGGATGAGGTGAACATACTCCTGGTAATAATGTTGGAGGTATAAAAGCATTTGCTTCCTGAAAAGGACCTAAACAAATCCTTAAAACTAAAGAGAAAGGAAAAAATGGTTTAGAAGATAGAATGGAACCATTTAGAATGTATAATTCAATAGAAGAAGGTTTTGCAGATTATGTTAATTTATTATCAACTAGTAATAAATTTAAAAGTATCGTGGGAATTTCAGATCCATATCAAGCTGCTCAAATTATTGGAAAAAGTGGATATGCCACTGGAGATAACTATGGTACAATAATACAAAATCTAATAAAAGAAGTTCAACAAATCTAATGTTTATAAAATAAGATACCCCTCTACTGCTTAATTGCGGTAGAGGGGTATTTTTTTTTTGATTACTTCTTAAACACTTCAGCAGCACCAATATTTCTTGTCATAACATCCATAATTTCTCTATCTCCAGAGATAGAATCTCATATATCTGTTGACATTTTTTTACTTCAAGATAAGAAGACAGGTTCTGTATTAACAGCTCCTAACGTACTTTGTCATACATTATATTCATTTAAAACTTTATTATTAACTCTTCCTGTTAAATTTAATAATGAACCTGATAAACCGTCAGTACCTTTTTCTGCAATTAATTGATCTATTATAGCTTTCATAATACCAAGCATTATAAAAATTAATCCAGCATCAGCTAAAGCAAATAAAGCACGTCTATTTCTTTCTTCACTATTTTTAATATGAGTAAAATCCAATTTTACAACATCACGTAATGTTCCTACTACAGAATACCAAAGTCCTTCATATGGAGAACCTTCTCATTTCATTACTGGATCTCCTGTATCTTGATCAGTAGTTTCAGTTGTAATTGTTCCATCATCATGTTCAACTGTTTTAAAGTATTGTAATACTTTTTTACCATCAACAATTAAATAGTCTTGTACAACTTTACCCATAGGACTTTCATCTCTATGTTGTTCATCAATAGGTTTAGCAAATCACATTTTCATTTTTCCAGGCCAAAATTGCATAAATTGTAATCAGGTCATTCCTCATCACGTATTATTAGCTTGAGATTGAGCATCTTTATCATAATAACCATATGCCATATCAGTAAAGGATTTCATACTTGTTCTCTCCGTTTCTGAATATGCTTTATTAATTATATCTTTTTCTGAAAAAGTATCTTTACCATATTCTTTATTTAGCATATTTTGTAATAACAAATATCTTTGACGTTGTTGATTATATTTAACATCATTAGTTGATGCGATAAATTCATTTCCTTTTTGATATTTGTCTCGATTTTTAAAATAATATTCAAAACGTTTATCTTTTGTTGGATCATAAGTAAATACTCCATCAACTAATGAATGAGCTTCATAACTTCCATCATGAATCATTTTAGCAAGAAAAATCGATAATCTATTATAATAATCAGGAATTGTATTACACATATATAAATATCGACCTGTTCCTCTAAGCATACCTCGTCTATCAGATTGAGATTTTTTTGCAATAGTATTAACGTCCATATTGGCAAATCTATAATATCTATTTAAATCATCAATTAAATTAAATTCAGATGAAAACTTATTATCAATAGTCATTAACTTGTGATAAGCTTTAGTTAAATCGCCAATTGTAAATTGATCTTTTCCATAAATTTGAGTAGCAGCTAAAGATATTCCTTTAAATACTCCAATAGTCATTTCTTTTACTAAAGATGTTATTTTGAAACCTAACATAGCAGGAGTTGAAATTGCTTTAACTAAACCGGCTACTTTAGCAAAATCTTTAAACTCTTCATCAATAACTGGTTCATCAAAAATAGATAATTTCATTTGATTAGTAATATACTCTAATTGATTGGAGATATCTTCATTATTTTTACCGGCTGATAATTTCATCCATCATATAAAAGAATTAATGATTGGAAGTTTTTTATCATATTCATTTTTTCTAATTTTACTAAAAGCAATTCGATGTGCAATAGTATCTAAATTTCATTCAAAATAATTTATTGAATGTTTTTCAATACCTTTAGCTACATACTCAGGAGTTTGTCTAGCATATACATCATACATTTCATAAAATCCTAAATTTTGAGCCTCCAAAGCTGCCAAATCATCTTTAGTTAATTCACGATTATCAATATAATCATTAAATTCATGAAAATATGATGATAATTTTTCTTTTCAAAGTTTTCCTGGAGTAGTAAAGATATCACCAAATCTAGTAACTTCTTCTCTTCTAATTAATGGCATTCTAAAATATTCTTCACTTTCTAAAGCATCTTTTATTTTATTATTAGTCATTAATGATTTTATATTTTTACTATCTAACTTTGCAATTTCTGAATCTGGAATTTGTAATTTATGTGCATTTATAATTAACAATAAATTTTGTAGGTATTCTCGCTCATGATCCTCTAATGCATTAAGATTATCTAACACATAAGGATTTTTAGTTCTAAATTCTTTAGATACTTTTTGATTTATATCATGTAATCATAAATTTTCATGCTTTGTTTGAGTTTCACCAATAATATTACGAGAAAATCCACTGAAATTAATTTCTTTATAGAATTTTTTAGTATTTCAAGCAATTTGTTCTGATGCCTTCAACATTTTTTCTCCAATATGTTGATTTGTCATAGCCATAATTTTATTAATACTATGTAAATCTTTTGATGCTACTCAATCTGGAGTAGTTCATAACAATCCCTGAGTAATTCCTTGAATACGTTGACGTTCTTTATTATATTTTTCCTGATGATCACTAAATAATACGGCAATTAAACTTTTGAAATCAGAAAAACCTAAACTATATTTAGACATTCGTTGATAATCATCAGCAAATTCCATTTGACCTTTTGAAGCAATAACTACTTGTAAAAGTGCAATTAGTACTTCTTTTGGATCATTGAAATCAACTACTCCTTTCATTGTTTTATCTCGATATCCAACAAATCCAGGGGAATTAAACAACTCTCTTTGAACTTCAATTAAAGCTTCTACATCTAATAAATCTAAATTTGTATCACTAATATTTTTAAAAACTCTTTCAACATCTTCTTTATTTGTTCCATTAAAATTTCTTAAATTAGTAGTTAAGTTATATAAAGCAATATCCTCAATTGAAGCTACATTTTTTTCACTTAATTTTAATTCTTTTCTTAATGATTCTTTTAAAGACATTTGTTCTTTAAATTCAACAAACTTACTAAAACAATTTTTAGGATAAGTTTGCATATTTAATGGATTATAAATTATAATTTGTGCTATTTTATCATTTTTAACAGAAACATCTGATGTAGGAATTAATATATCTTTAAATTCATTTAAAAATAAAAAAGTTTTTAAAAATTCTAAATCTCCATATGTTTTTCCATCAATATGACTTGATGCATCAAATTGATTTATAGATAAACTAATAACATTAATGTTTCCATTTAATTTATTTTTTAAAACAACTAAACCAAAAGCAATTGCTTCAGGAATTTCAGTTACTACATCTCAATCATCATTTAAATATTCGGTTAATAAATGATTGATAGTTAAATCCTTTTGTAAATCATATGAATTTGTTTTAACTGGAATTTTACTTTTAATAGCTGATATAATAGCATCCTTTAAAATAGAGACATTTCGATTAGTTTGAGTTTTTACATGGTCAACATATAATTTAATTTTTTTTCTAAACTCTTCTTCTGTATCCGATTCAATATAACCTTTTTTTAATCCTGAAATTCCCTCAAAGTTATTTCATTTAATCCATTTCTTGTCTTTTTCATAACGTTTTCTTGCATTTTCTACAATTTTTTCTACATCAAAATCTTCAAGTCCTGTTTCTATTTTATATTGATTTCCAAGTAAATCAGATAATTGCCCTTTTAATTTATATTCTCTATCTGGATTATAATCTGCAATTACTTTTCTAGGAATGAGTTTATTTGCTTTTTGAGTTATTGCTCCAGTTGAATTTAAACCACTATTATTTTCAGTTCCTCTATCTACAATCTTTTCAACACTTATACTACCTGGATTTCCAAGAGTTTCTAAATGTATAGGAATTACATATAATCGAGTTTGATCTATATTAATATGTAATCCTAATAATTGTCTATATAAAGCTAATTGTCAATCTAAAGTTAACTTTTTAGCTGTATCTCATTTCTGATATTTAGTTTTAGAAATTTTAATTTCAAATATATGTGCATTTCCTGATGTATCAACAGCTACTAAGTCAAGTTTTCCTTTTAATCCTCTTTTTCCACTTGAAATCTTTGAATCCTCACCTCAAATATCAATTGGTGTTTTAAATTTATCTCCATCAGTCATTATCATAATTTCACTAATAAGATACCCTTGTCCTTGAACCTGAGAAATAACATTTGTTACTATTTCATTAATCTTTTTAGTTCAATCATTTGTAGAATAGTTACCAAGTAATTCTGAGTTTGCTGGATCAGATAAAAATCGATCAATAAGTTTACTATATTCTTTATCTTGTATTTTTAAAGAAATAATATTATGTAAAAATGTACCAAAATCCTTTGTCTTTTCTTCGATTTCTCGAATATTATAATATTCATTTAAAAGAGTTATTAATCTACTTAAAGGAATATTTTTTAATTCATCAAAAGTTGAAATGTATTCTAGTAATTTTTCATCATATTTTAATCCGGATATGTTTTCTGTTGGAGAAATATTTTGAACTCGGTCTAAGTTTTCTTTTATAAAATAGTAAACTCTATTTTTTTCAATAATTTCTGGAGCTAAAATTCCTTTTTCTTTTGTTTCAATTCCTAAAGAATTATATAAACCTGGATGTGGAGTTGTAATAAACTCTGTTACGATTTCATTGTCAGAGGCAGTATAATCTGAAACTTTAACTACATTTAAAATCTTATTAATTGTACTTTTTTGAATCTCTTCTTTACTATAAATTTTATCATTTTTTAATTGATAGTTGGCTTCAAAAAATTTAGTAATTAAAGTTTGTATGTCGTTTATCTTTTCTCCATCTTTGTAATAATAGCAATTTGTCATTTTATGAACAATTTAAAGTTATGTTATTTTCATTTAATCAAGTTCTCATAGCTGGTTCTGTTACAATTAGACTCAAGTTATATAAAGCATGACTAGAATCTCCTTTTGGTATATCAAATAAATCCATTAAAGGAGTATTTAATAATTCTACTGGATTTTCAGTATTATCTATTTCATATAATGGATTTACATCAGTTATAATACTTTTTAATCCATTTACAAAAGTTTGAAGATTCTCAAAGTTTTTAATAAAATCTTCTTTATTAGCAATTTTTGCAGATACAAATTTAACAAATATTTCTTCAGCTTCAGTAACATTGATACTATCTATATCAGTAAGATTTAGTGTTGAATCTTGTAAAACTGATTTAATAAAATCATTATAAATTTCAGGATGTTTATAGCGTAATGGGATTAAAAATACATGTAAAAACTCATGAATTACATCTTCCGTTGTTCCAATTTTATCACTAATTAAAATTGATAAATTTTGTTCTCCATTTTCATCTATGGACGAAATAGCAGCATGTTGACCTTCCGTAAATATAGATGAATGCGAAATTAATTTAATTGGAATGTTTAAGTCTTTAGTATATTGCTTAAATGAATCAATTAATAAATTAATAGCTTTATTTGTTTTAGTTCGATTTTCTACTTTATTTTCAACTAATTTATTGGCTTCTTTAAAAGCTGGTTTTATTTTTGTATTACCTACTTGTAAATATAATTTTGCTATTCTTTCTTTCAATAATTCCTCTGCGGATAACGTTATTTCATGTGTAATTATTTTACCTTCAGGCGAGAATTTATTAAGATGTGCTTTAACAATATCTCCATCTACACTTATAATTCGATAAATGTTTCTATCAATTCAATCTTTATTAGTTTTATGTTGTAGTGCAAAATAAGTTCCAGGTTGAATAATATTTAAATCTGATTTTGTTTGAAAATCTAATTTAGCAAATCCAGGAATTACTACTAAAGATGTTAAATTACGTTCATATAAATTAGATTCTTGACCTTGTAAAGCTTCTCTTCTAACAAAGATCTTTGAATTAGATTTTTGATTTAAAACTTTTAATAATTCTTTTGTAAAATCTAAATCATCACTATTTATATGATTAATATCTTTATATTGTCCAATATTTAGATAATTTCCTGGTAATATAGAAGCTGAAGCTCTAGCTTCTTCTGATAAAGTCTTTGGAATAACATAACGTACTTCTACTTCTCATTTAGAATCTTCAATGGCTTCTTTAAATTCTACTTTTCAACTATTAGCTCTTGTTGTAAATAAAGTATAGTTTGAAGTAATATTTCGATTTGTAAAGAATTGTAAATCTGATTTATTTTCTTTAATATAATCCATTGATTTAATAACTCTATCACTTAGATTTTCATCATATGTTAGAATTTTTTTATCGGATAAAACTTCACCAAATCGTTTCTTTCCATTATCTGTAAATGTAAAAAAGTCTCCTTCTTGTGCTAATGTTGAATCTTGAAATGATGACATTGTTGCAGCAGAACGTCCTAAATTTTCTGATTCTTTTTTTATTTGTCTAATATCAGTATCTGTTAAATGTCGAATACTATTTCTAATACCTTGTAAGCCTTCTTTTGGAAAAGCTTTAATTATATAATGATTTTTTTTGACATCTTCTACATAAGAATATACATTATTTGCATCAACAAATAAAATACTTTTATAGAATTTATGTGTTTTTCCTTGATATAAAAATAAATCTCCAGCAGTTAAATCATTACTATTATTAACTTCAGCAAAAGATTTATAATTATCAGTTTTTGATCTTTCTTCGGCTTTAATTAATTCAAGTAATTTATATGATGTGAATGATCTTATTTTAGAATAATATATATGTTCAGATTTTGTTACTTTTCCAGATGTTTTTTCCACGGTTAATTGACCAGGATAAATACCTAAAAGTAAATCATTTCCAACAGTATCACCTTTACTTAAAAAAGGTTTTATAATTTTATGACTTAAAGGAGTATCTAATTTAATATGAGCTCCTTCTAATTTTAAAACTGATTGTCCTGATTCTCCTATTCTATATTCTGCAATTGGCTCTTCTCTCTTACGAAAAGTAAGTTCCCCAGCTTTAAATGTGTTGTTAACATATTTAATTTCTCCAAATGAATTTTTAATAACTCCATAAATTGCAACTTGATTATTGGGACGTTTATATATACCTGTAACTAAACCATATGTTCCTTCTGAACCTTCCGGAAATTTTACAATATCTTTATTTACAATAATATTTTCAAGAGCATTTTCATATAAATTATCGAAAATTGTTTCAGATGGAGCAAAATACATATTTTTATTAGTAGTTTCTAATTCAAAGAAAGAAAGTTGTCTTTCCTTAAATTCTTTTTCTACTTGTAATTCATTTTCTACAAACTGAATATCTTGTAATTGTTTAAATAAATTATCTTTTCCATATGAATTAGGATGTAGTTGTCAAAATAATGATTTTATAGCCTTAATAAGTCCTACTGTATCTGGATTAATTGTTTTAGCTACTAATGTTAAAATCTGATTAATTTGAGATACAGTTTTTGCATCTGTAGCTTTAGTCAACATTTTTTCAAACGTAGATGGAATAATTTTATTTTCTACAATTGTGCCACGAAAAAAAGTTTGAATATCAAATGTATTTATATCAAAAGTCTTATCTTCTTTTAAAATACTTACTAAACTTTCAATATTTACTTTAGTAGCTTCTCTTTTAAATAATCCTAAAAATAAAGATAAATCATCATCTGTTTCATAAATAACAACATCATCAGTACTTCAAGCTTTTCCTATAAATGAATCATTTACTGAATATAATAAATGCGAATCATTATTTTTAAAATGTTTTACATTTAACGTAGATAATAATAATTGAAGATTTTCTGTAATTTCTGTATTAAAATAATTTTGTAAATTTTCTAAATTTTTAGATTTAATTCTATCTTTTTCTTCTTTTAATGTTGTTGTTCCTAAAACTCCGACAACACCTAAGCCTTTAAAATAATTTAAATCTCTTTTCTTTAATAACTTTGCTTTTAAACTTTTAACCTTCTCATTTACTTCGCCTTTCTTTGTTCCCTCTCAAATATAATTTTTAATAGCTTGTTCAATATTTGCATACGTGCCCGATTCTATTATTAATTTATTAACAGTTTGATATAGATTATCAATTTCAGAACTTTTTTTAATTATATTTTTAAGAACTGTTTGATGTATTTTAAAAGAGGTTTCTTCAGTAATTAAATCTGCCAATTTGGCTAATATTTTATCTTTTTTCTCAACGTTTTCTTCTGCATTATAGCTATTGAAAAGCTCATCTATTTTTGGATTTTGTCCATCAAGATTATTAAAACTAGTGGAGAGTTCTATGACATCTCCACTAGGTAATTTTAACAAATATTTACATTTTGCCATAATTTAACATTCAAATTTAATTATAAATCCTTTACTTTTAATCAATTGAATTACTTCATGTAATTCTGCTCATCCTTTTTTAACTTCCGGGGTTTCTGTCATAGAGGTAACAATTACGAAATCTCCATTACTAGAATTTAACTCACTTCCTAAACCTTTGATTGCTAAGGAACCTTGTTTATGTAAAGAATAAAAAAGTAAATCATTTTCTAATTCTGTTTTTATTTTTTTTCTAAGTTCTAATATTTTTAATTTATCTTCATTTCGTTGAGCAAGTAAGTACTCTGGATCGCGAGATAATTCTTTTTCCAAATCATATAAATTTAATTCTCCACTATCAATTTTAGAAGAAAACATTACATAATCATAACCTAAAGAATCTTCTTCTTTAATATAATCCTCAAATAATGGAGTTAAACGTAATGCACCATAACGCTCATTATTTAATGTTAGATTATAGATATAAAATAAATCTCTTCATTTTACTAAATTATTTTGTGTATTTTTTACTAATGTATTTGTATCATGAGAAATATCTAATTCATTAAAAGCTTTTATTAATTTCTGTGCTTTGTCTTTAGTTACAGCATTATTAATAGCACTTAAAGGAAATGTTGATGTAATACCTTGAGTTTTAATTCCTAAAATATTTCTAATATTAGTTTGAACTTTTAACGAATCTAATAATATATTAGATTTAGTTTGTAACATTGGAAGTAAAATACTTTCCATTAATCGCTTAAAGTTTGCAATTCCAAAATTAGTATCTAATGTAATAATAGTATTTTCTGTATCAGTTTCATTAACTAATATTGAATTATCATTTATATACTTGGCATTTCGAGCGTTATCAGATGTATATACTCTAAAATTATTTATTTTAGTTAACCCAGCATCAAAGTTCATACTATTTACTTTTCGTAATAATTCAGTAACATTAAATGAATACTTTTTCAGTTCATCAGTTTTTAATCATTCACTAATTAATCTAATATCAATTCCTGCTAATCCTTTTGAAATAATATTATCAGTAATTTTTGGATAAAATGATGGATTGCCAAATTGATTTACAATATTTGAAGAATTAGATACTATTCGATGAGAATTTTCACGAATTGTAGTTTTAATTAACGAAAACGCTGTATTATATTTAACAGATGATTTTAATAAAATCTCATGTGTTAATGCTAATCCATTAATCATTTCTCTAAAATGAGGCAAATCATCTATTACATCAAATATATTAAAAGTACTTTTTATTAAATTATAATACTCTTTAGTAGCTTCTCTATACAGAACATTTTCAGGTTTAAAATAGATTTGAAAATCAAAATTTCCTCCAATAATATTTAACTGGCCTGCTTTTAATAAAGTCTTTTTTACATAAGCTACATCAAGACTTGCATCTAAAGAAGTATTATATTTAAAAATTAATCCAATTAATTTATCTAATTTAGTATTAGCTTCTGCTACTTTAACTAAATCTTTTGAATCCTTATTATTCATTCAAAAATTTAAATCAGCAACGTTATTTGAAAATACATGATTTTCTCTTGCATAAACCGCTGTTTCAAAGTTAGATAAATATTTGTTAATTTCTTGAATATTTGCTGATGTTTTTTGGTTAACAGATAAAAATTTAGCTAATACTTTAACTTCTTGTGCCCCTTGAAAAATTTCTTTTAATGTTTTAGCATTTTGGACCTTTTCAGGATTTTCATCACCGTATTCTTTAATCAATTTAGTAAAAATAGTAGCTACTACTGGTTTTTTAGGATTAAAAAAAGCATTTACTTCCAATGCATCAATAACATCTTCCATAACATCATTAGTCATAATATTTGCAACTTGTGTAGGAGTAAATCCAAGAATCATCAAATAAATATGCATAGATGCTAATTCAACATTTGCATTAATTTTAGCCATAAGTAACTCTTTTGCATTATCGGTAGCAGCACTAGTAAAACCAGATAAAGCTAAGGCAGCATTAGTTCTTCTTAATTCAAAATCTCCAATAGATTTTTGTAAAGATGTAATTTGTTTTTGTTGAATATTCACATCCGCAATCATTCCAAGTTTATAAGGTGTTACTACACCGTTATTAATAAAATTGAATTGTTTTGAAAATGTTTTATTACTCTGTCGTAAAGCATCAGCTTTATTTTCAAAGAAGTTATTAAAATAACTATTATAATATGTACTTAATGCAAAAAATGCTTTTAATCCATTTGCTGCAATACCTACATCATCTTTACCAACTGCAGCATCTCGTTGTTGTTTATACATACTAAACATATCATACATAGATAAAATCGTTGGAGGTTTAGTCTTTTTACTTAAAGCTTCTTTAGCAGCTTGGTGCCAATCATCAATATTAATTGGTGTATTTGCTAATAAATAATTACTTGGTGATGAAATAACTTGTTTAATTGTGGACGCTGTAAGATTTTTTAATGATTCATTATTATATAAATGTTTTTTATTTTTATTAAAATTGTTTAATATAACAACAAATCCTTTTAATAACTCTTCATTGCCATTAATTGAAATTCCTGTAGTAATAGGAGGATGATTTTTTTCTGATAATTGTTTAACATTTACATTATTAATTTTTCGCAAAATTGTATTCAAAACTTTTAATTGTTCTGCTGAAAATTCATTAAATGCTAATGAAGGATTAGCATAAAATTTAATAAAATCCTCTGTTAAATCTAGCCCTCCTTCAACTAATTCTACAATTGTAGCATTTGGTAAAGGTAGTTTTTCTAACTCATGTAATTGTTCAATAGATGAATAATTATCAATAGATCCTCAGGTATTAAATTGTCCATTACCTGAGAAACTACTTCCTAAAATATATGCTTTATCAATATCAAAGTCAGAACCTTGTAATCAAATTTGTCAGATAGATACATAAGCATCATTTGATTTCGTTTTAAGGTATGCTACATTTTTCATTTCCATAAACGATTGCATAGATTGTGATGGAATACGAGCAGCTACAAATTCATGAGATTTTTCTCAAGAGGCATACATTTTTTTACCTAATTGAGAAATAATACTATTTTTATTTAACAAAAATCATTTATCCTTTATAGATTTATCTCCAATAGAATAACCAGAAAACTTTGAAAACTCCTGTAAAGTTAAACTATTAAAACTAATTCGTCTAGATTTAAATGATGGGGCAGCTACTTTTTCAGTTTTTCTTTCTGCTATTTTTGCAGCTGTTTCTGTATCCTCTACTTCTTCAAACAAATCAAATTTGTTATTCATTAAAGGAATAAAACTTCTAATATTTCCTTTAAATGATTTAATTAAATCTTTTAAATTTTGATCAAAATCTTTAACTTTATTAGTATGAGTTTCTTTTCCTAATTTAAATGATGCAACTGCTTTAATATAAATAACTTCTTTTCCATTTTCCATCCTTATACTTACATTTTTAGTATCAGGGATTGTATATAGAATCTCTCCTTTTTGATTTCTTCTAACAAAACGTTGATTAACTCCATCCTCTTCCATTGGATGTTCTAGAGTAATATTTAAACTATAATCATTTCCAGGAAGATTATCAGTGTATTTAACATATATTGGAGAATCATAATTGTTTAAATATAATTTAATATCAGCAACTGTACTATCATCATGAAAATCTTTTTCTAATAATTTCTCAAAATATGCAGAACCTTGCTGTTTAATTTCATACATTGAATCCTCAAAGTTACGATTAAATTTAGATTGATAAATATCTCCTAAAATTAATTCAGCTGCATTAAATTTATAATTTGTAATTAATGAACTATTAGAATCATCATATAATTGTTGCACATCAGAAAATATTGCATTGAAATTATCAGTTTTAAATAAACCTACTTTATTATTAAATTTGGTTGTAATATCAACAGGATTCATTACTCTATTAGTTTCTAATAACTCTAAGTTTCTTTGAGTCCATTTATTTAATAAAGTGTTTAATAATTTAGCTGTTTCTTCTAATTTAGTAGTTAAACTAATAAATAAATCAAATCCTGTAAAATCTTTAAAGAAATTAGATAAAATAATATAATCTGTAGATGTTTGATCAATTACTTTTCTATTTTTTAAATCATCAATAATTTCATTTAATTTATATCTTAAACGTACAGAATCAAAGTCAAATACATTTTTTTGAATTCCATTAACTACATATGTAATTTCAGAAGGTTTTAAATCTCTTGGTTTATTTATAATTTTAGTTATTGGTTCACTAGTTTTAGTTCCTTTATATTTATAATATAATCCAGGATTAAATAATGTTTTAATCATTACACGATCTACAATTGAATTCATCATGTCCTTACTTTGTTCTGCAGTCATATAATCTCATGCTTCTCCTAATTTTTCTTGCTCAACTTCAATTTCTGCTTGTAATTCCGGAGTCATTTCTAATTGAATAGTATCTCCTAATTGAATTTTATCTCAAGTAGTAGGTAAAGGTTGTAATAAATTACTAATATAATTAGTAATAATATCATCATTTGTTGTTAATCCTAAAGTTTTATCATAGTTATTAAGTGCTTCTTTAGCTAAATCTCCTTGTGTAACAATTCTTGTTGTTCCATCAGCTTGAGGAATATCATATAATTGAATAATTCCATGTGAAGGAATAAGTACGGCTCCAGTACCTGAATAGTAACGAGTTATAAATTCATTATTCATTCGAGTAATTACATCACGTACAAAAGCGACAAAGAAATTTTGATTACTAAATGGAATATTTACATCATCTTTAAATGATTCTACTAATATCTTAGCAATTGTATCTCCTTTAGAATTAGAAATTGTTTTCACAAACTTATCAGAAAGATACTTGTACAAATCGGAATTATTTATATTTTCAGAATTTGCTAAGTATTTTAGATATGGACGCATTGCGTTTTCAATTACATTTGCAATGTTTTGATATGCTTCTAAAGCTAAATAAGATGTAGATGCATTTTGTGCTAATGCCGAAATTACCTGAGTAACCTCCTTAATTTGAGACTCATTTGCTTCATGGGTTGCATCTAACTGTGGACCCATCATTCTATTTTCAAATGTAAAATAAGCTAAATTCTTATCATTGGTTCATGAATCTTTACTATTTACATTAGTTCCTCCAGCTTTTAATGCAGAAAGATTAGAAATAATATGAATCATTTTATCTTTTAAAGAATAGGCTCCACTGTTATCTTTAGTAGTTATAAGTTTATATAATAAATCATTTGAACCTTCATTAAAATCTCCATGTTCATTTGTAGAATGTTGTGCTCCAAATAGTTTTCACAAATCGAAGAGTGTTTCAAAATTTCCCCTAATAATATTAGGTTCTAATAATCATTGATTGTTAACTTTTTTAGAAACAATCATTTCATAAGAATTATTCTTTATAGTTAATTTATTAATTTTAAATAAATCTCCTAAATGATTATAATAAAAATCATCTAATGATTGTTCAAAAGAAAATTTTAAATCCTTTATGAGTATACTTCCTAAAACTTGTTTTTGTTTATTATAAAAATTAATATTTGAACGTCTAGAATTTAATATATTTGCATTATTAATTTCACTTTCAGCATCTTTTTTAACAACAACTCCATGTTTTGTAATTAATGATCCAAACTGTTTTTTAGTTCCTTCATATCCTTTGGCAGGAAATGAATTATCTAACATTAAGTTATAAATATAAGGAATAAAAGTAGAACCATCATGTACGTCTTGTTTATGAGTATCTCCTGATAAATTATACAGCATATCTTGATGATCATCAATTGCAGCCATATTTACATTCTCGGGAATACCCATTGCTGATTTTCTTACAGGAACTTCAATTGTAGCAGTATATAAAACATTACGCTTAGCCATACTAATCATACGACCACTCATTTCTTTTTCATAATCGACCCAATTTACTTCCTTTGAATCACCTCTATATAATAGATTTTCTTTTAATTTATGAGGATGCATATATTCACCTTTTGCAGAAATAAACATATATTCATTTCTCATTAAAGCGTTTAATCACATCCATTTTTTTAAAAGTGGATTAATTCCATTAGCTCCTAATAAATCTCGATAATTAGTTTCAGTACCTTTTTTTGTAAATTCTTCTTTAGAAATTCCTAATTTCTTAATTATTTCTTCAAACTTTGGACTGCCCGCAAAAGTAATTTCTTTCCCTCCATTAACATTCTTATTAAATTCTTTAAACTTATTAATCATGTTTTCTTCCTGCAATTTAACAAATTCCCCAAATAATTTAGGATTATTAAATATCCTAAAGTTATCTACAAGTAATTGATTTAATCCATAGATTTGTTTAAATTTACCAGTTGTTTCGTCTTTTATAAAGTATTTAGAATAATGAAGTTCTTCGGTTAAATTAATTCCTAATTGAGAAGCTTTTTGAGATAAACTACGCACATTAATTTTATTAAGTGCTTCATTAATTTTTTTAATATTCTCTTCAGGTACCGTTTTCATAGACAATTTTATACCTAACAATTTTTCATAATCGTCAAATACTTTAAATAAAGTATCTTTGTAATATGTTTGACCTTGATCTTGTACATATTTTAATATTTTTGTAACAGGCATTTGAATTAATGGCGTATTTCCATCTAATTTAATTAATCCATTAATAATCTTTGTAAGAATAGTATTTTTATCAGAATAGTTTCCTAACATTATAGAAAATCTATTATTGTCTAAAATATTCTGTAAGAAATCAAATTGAAAATCCGATGTAAAGTTTTCAGAAACATTAAATTTAGTTGCACTTTTACCTCCATCTTCATTTGTTAATTCTAATTTAGTACCAGTTCCAAGAATTACACATGGAAATAAATTATTTTGCGAAGTGTTTTTCTCTAATGAGTATTGTTTTGTTAAAAGACTTCTAAAAGAAGTATTCTTAGCATTATCTAATTCAAAATTTCTTTGTAATTCAAATAATTCTGAATCTTTTTGAGTTAGTGTTGCAACTTTAAAAGTGGGAAGTTTTTTATTATCATAAGTAGTAATATTCATTACTGGTTTCATGATATAATTTAATAAATATGCATCAGTTACAGTTTTATAAACTGCATCATCTAATATATTTGGCATATATTTCGTAATAGATGCATCTCCTGAGATATTTTTAGTTGTCTCATCATCTAGTGCTTGAATAATACTATGATCTTTACCTAATTTATCAGTAAAGCTAATTAATCAATTCTCAAATTCTTTTTTACTTGTTGGTTTTAAAACTTGAATTAATTTGTCAAATCCTAAATATGAAATTTTAATTCCAGATTTTGATTTTATATAATTAACAATATTTACTTTATCTTTGATATTAATTTTACTTAAATCATTTTCATTAAAAGCATTTAATATATCCGATAATTCTTTTTTATAAATTTTTTCTTCAAATCTACTTGATTTAACTAATTTTGATAAATAGTTAAATGTTGTATTTTGTACAGCAATATTATTAAAGTTTTGACTATACATTTGATTAATAGTATATTCTCCTGTAAAATCATATCGTGAGTAAGAAGCACCAAAGTTATTATTAATAATTTGTGCAAACATTGTAATTAATGATTCCTTTGAATTTTTCTCTTTTTCTAAAATATTTAATTTATCAGAATTAATATACTTTTTTAAAGATAATGCAAATTCAAAATTCTTTTGAAATACATTTTCAAGAGGACCTATTGCATTTGGCTTATGTTGAATTGCTTTTTCAATTTCATCTAAATATCATAAAAGAACTTCCTTTGGATTTTCATTTAAATATCTAAACTTTAAAGATTTATCATGTTTTAAATGTACGCCATATATAGTTTCAAAATCACTTATCATAGCTGCAAATAGATAAAAATCTTTCATTTCCATTTGTATTCCAACATCTTTTCCCTCTTTATTTAAATAAGGAATAGTTGAAACTAACAATTTAACTAATTTACTTTCTGAATTTTCAGAACCTTCATCTTCATGACTATCGTTTTGCCAATATTCAGTTTTTAATCCTTGAATTTTTAAAGTATATTTATCTTCTTTATCTATACTACTTCTTAAATTATTAAATAAATTATAGTTGATATTAATAATTCCGGAAAATTGTTCCGCTAATACTGTGTCAAAATTAGACAGTAATATCCCGGCATTATAAGCATCAAAAATTTCTTCATTACTAATTGTATTTAAAGATAAATTAGGAATACCTCGTTTATTCGAGTAAGTCTTAATCAATTTAAATATCTTGCCTGAGAAAAAATACGCATCTAATAGGCCCATAACTCTTTGATAATAAGCATAATCTACAACATCATAGTGACTATTATACAAAGGTTTAACTTCTCCAACTAATACATTATTTTTAATTAAAAATTTCTGAATATCTTCAAATAACTCAGATTTTAATTTTGAAATATTATTTGTTATTTCACTATTATTTTGAACAAAGTTTATATCATCTTTACTTCCAATAAAAATAGAATTAAGGATTTTTTCAGTAGATATTCTTTCAAAATTTGATCGTACTAATGGTAAAGTATGAAATAGACTTGCTATATTTCCAGAAGAAAAATTCTGAGTAATATTACTTTTTGTATGTACTTCTTTTGAATCTAAATCTTTTACAAAACTAGATAATACTAATCCATAGGATTTAAGAACTGTATTAAACTGATTTTTAAATTCTTGTGAATTTACAAAGTATGTATCAAGAGAAAAGTCCCCCTCTAATCGGGGGACTTCTTCTTTCACATACAATTCTAAATTCTCTAAATTTCCGTCTTTGTTTTCGGAAAAATAGTCGTCAATAGCATTTATTATTTGACTGATGTAATCTATATTACATTTACTCATTGTAGTTTGTATTTATTAACATTTTTTTAGTAATTCTTGAATATCATTTCTAATAGATTTTAACTGTTTAGCTTCAGTAATTCCTGTAACTTGTTGTATATTATCACGAGTAATTACATTGTTTTCAATAGTAAATCCAAAACTATTAATAATGGCTTTTAATTTATTCTTTTCATCTGATTTTATAAAACTTTCAGATTCTAATAAAATCAATGAATCTGCAAAAATATCTTGAACTAAATCCTTTTTTAAATGTAATAAATTAGTTATAGCTGTTTTTATTACATCAGAAGAGTTTTTAAAATTACTTAACATAAAGTTATTAATAATTTCTTCAGTAGATATATCAATGATTGGAATATCTTCATCTATAGTGGAAACTACAACTTCTTCAGGAACTATAACTTCTTCTACTTCAGTTTCTTCAGTTTCTTCAGTTGGAGTTGTTTTAACTACTGGACCTGGAGTATTTTTAATAAGTTGAATAATATTTGATTTTAAAAATTCTTGTAAATCAAATAAAAGTCTCCCACTTTCAGGAGTAATTCCAATAAAAAACTTATCTCCAAAATTGTCTTCATTTCAACCATTTTCTCCACTAATAAAAGAATTTGCTTGAACTGGACCTCCAACAACTGCCGCAGGTTTAATTGGAATAGAATAATAGAATTTTTTAGATTTAATATGATTTAATAATTTTTCAATAATTCTAATCATTTCATTTCGACCTTCAGAAGCATTAAATTTTTCAAGCAATTCATCAGTAGAAAGATTCTTTGCAACCATTTGTGCCAATTCATTTGTAGCAGCTTCATCAATGATTTTTTCATACCCAAATAAATTAAAAAATGTTCAATGCCATCCTTTAATACCCTTTATATTTGCAAGTAATTCTTTCTTTGCATTTATAAAATCAAGTTTACCATCTTTAGTATGATTTTTAACAGATTTTTTAACTTCTGTTATAACACGACTAAATTCTGAATCTAAGCCTTTATCAGTTTTAAATCTACTAAACACTTCAAATACCGATGTGGTATTACCTGATACTTGATTTTCTAAACTAAATTCTATTTTTTTATTAAATAAATCTAATAAAGAACCTCCTTCTGCCTCTCCTGAGTCTTTAGTTTCTCAAAAGATTAAAGTATCTAAAATATCCGATCTATTTAAAAGAATTTCTGCTTTTGCATTTAAATCGTTGTCAAATACTTGACTTCCTTTTTTACCTTCCTTTGAAGCAACACTAATTTTATTAGCTCTTTCGTCTAAAATTTTGTCTACCTCTTTAGTTAAAGTAGTAATACTGCGTTTATTAGAGGTTATCGGAATTAATTTTGCATGAATAATATTTTCAGAACCTCCATCTAAATCATCTTTAAATGAAACAATAATATATGGTTTATTTTTTAGACCTGAATATGTAGTTTTCTTTCCTTTTTTATCCTCTTCTGTATATCCATAAAACATTCGACTCATAGTTTCTTCAGAACGTTCTGGCCCAAAAGTATATTTACTTAGTAAATTTTTAAAATCATTGTAATCATTTGGATAAAATTTGATATTGCTTACATGTAATCCAGGAAATTTTTCTTTTAAAGAAGCTAATGTATGAGGTGATGCAGTTTCAGGTAACTTTTCTAATCGAGTTCCTGTTATAAAACTTATGCTATTCGGATCTTCAATTTTAAGTTCAATAAAATTATTATCAGACTTTTCTAATTGGCTTTCTAATTCTATCCATCGTTTTTCAACCTCTTTAATATCAACATTATATTCTTTAGCTTTTTTGGCTATTTCTTCAAGAGTTGCAAAACTAGCTAAGGTAATATAATGTATTTTATTTCCATAAGTTAATTTAGCAGAAATATTAATAAATAAATCTCCATTTTTTAAAGTTTTTGTTTTATCAAATCCAATTTTACTATGAGTATTATTAATAGTTTCTTTATAAGTAGAAACAGTGATTACTCGTTCAACTTCAATATTCTCAAGTGAAGATGTATTAGGAAAAGCATATTTTATAAATTCATCAAATTCATTTGGAAGAATATATTCAACATTTTTATGCAAAAGATGATTTTTTAATTTTCCTCAACCATTTACAACTTCTTTTACTTCATCACCAGCTAATGATTTACTTACATTTAAATCAAATGGAGTATCACCAGGATTAACAATTAAAGAAGATTTATCATCAGATAATTCAGCTCCTGGATTATTATAAAAGCTATGAGCCATTATTTTAAATCCATCTTTTAAAGCATCGTTTTCTAATTTATTTTCTTCCGTGGAATTTTTATAAACTGTTCCTTTATCATAAGTTGGGTCAGGTGTTACATATCGTCCACCAATAACAACTTCTTCACCAAGTTCTTCTTTTTTAGTAATGCCTATTTTTCATTTAAAATTATCATCAGAAGATGGAGTTGGATTTTCTCCTAATAATTTAACAATATCTTCTATTTTTTGTTTTTTAGCTGTGTCAATTACTGATTTAGTTAAAAATTCAAATGGCACTGAATATGCATCCATTGGTCCATTTTCAATATGTCATTTTTTCAGTAACTCTTCATTATCAACAATAATTGAAGCAACTTTAGAACGGGATATATAAGTATAAAAAGCTTTTAAATTGTCTCTAAGTTTGTCGTAAGGTTTTATTAACGATGCATCAAAAATAAAATAATCTACTTCACTTCCTTGAATATTTTCTGGAGTAAAAAACTTTACTTTAGACATATCAGATGGAGTAATTATTCCTGTTTCAGTAAATAATTTATTTCAATCTTCAGGAAGTTTACCATTGGAAGTTAATATTCCAAGTGTTTTAGTAGAATCTTCTTTAAGTTTTGCAGCTATTACAGCAACAGTATCTTTATCTAAAGACGTCATTATTTTATCACCAGTAATAATATTTGATTTTTGATGATATGCTAATAAATTTTCTCGCTTTGTGTTATTTAAATAAGTAAGAGCATCAAGTTTAGCCTTATCATAATCAGGAATTCTATTATCATTTTCCTTATCATAAATACTTTCTACTTCACGATTTATTCTTTTATATTTATCATCATTTAGTCTTTTCTGATTATTAGAACTTCTTACACTTAATCATAGTCTTGGAGTAAATATTGCATTATATGTATTTATATTATATTGAACATATTGATCTCCAATTTTAGCTAAATAACCTAATTGGGTAGTATCACCTGCTCCTATAATTTTCATAAAATTCAATGAATCATTATTATAGGAATATTCAGAAATCGCATTTAATAAATACATTTCAAAAGCTGAAAAGTGTGTAACCTCATCAATTAATAATAAATTTGGAAGATTTTTTAAAATTTCTTCTGGAATTGATTCTAATCATTTTTTATTAGTAATTTGTTCTCCTAATAAAATACTTCCATCATCAAGTTTAATATATTTTTTCTCAATCTTATTATCATTAATAGCTGTAATCTCTTTATTAATTTCTGAAATTAATTTAGTAAGTCCTAACTTTTCAAAAATTTCAAATTTATTTCCTTTTACTAAAGCAAGCTTTTCATTTCCCGTAGATTCTTTAATAGCTTTTTCTAAATTATTTACTTGAGTATCATCCGGAGCAGAAATTCAAACATTAGATATATCGTTAGTTTGTTTAAAATTATCCAATGCTAAACCTAATGTAGCTGATGTTTTTCCAGTACCAGAACCACCTAATAAAATTGTGATAAAAGAACAATCAAATTTAGACGCATTTTGCTTAGTTTTAAAGATATTAGCAAATAATGTAGGATTAGCTGTACTTGCTTTAATTATTCGAGAGACAAACTCTTGAGTAAAGAAAGGAGCTTTTGCAAAAGTTCCTGCTATTGATTTATAATTCCTAGCCTGAAAATCAGATGCTTTAGAACTTAAAGTAGTTGCAGCATAAAGTGCTAATTCTCATGATTTAATTTCTTTTAAATCTTTATCAATTTGTGAGAAGTTATCAGGATTAACATTTGTTAAATGTTTTAAAAATTCTTCTAAAGCTTCAGCTTCCTTACCTTTATTATGTTCAAAAATTGCTGTCTCAATATCTAAAATTTTCTTTTCATTTGAATTAGATGAATTTATAATTTGATTTAATTTATCAAGGGGTAAAAATGAAGGATTCATCTTAACTAATCATTGTTTCCAATTAGCTAATAATATTTCATTAACTTTTATTCTAATGATTTCTTGTTCATTAAACATTTTTCCTGCATTGAATGATGCAAGATCTTTTAAAAAATTAATTTTAGTTATTAGAAGATCTAAATCTTTAATCATTAATGTTGCAACATCAGAAGTTATAGTTTTTAAATTTATAACGTCATCCTCTTGATTATATTTCTTTGCATAATTAATTCTACTTTGAATATATCCATAAGGATCTCCAAAATCAACTGTTGTTGTAGACATTGCATAGATAACTGCTTTCATCATTTCTAAATGATTAACAGCCTGATTTAAATCTTGTTCTCTAATATTATCAGATGTAAAATTAGTTACATTTGATGATGCTTTTAAATTTGTCTCTTCACGCTTTAATAATTCAAAGATTTTATTAATTTTACTTTCTGGATTTGAGTCCAAAGTTAGTTCAAAATTTCTAATAAAATCATAAAGACTATTTGATTTTAAATTTAAACCTTTTTTAACTAATTCAAAGAATTTATTTATTTTATCAATATTTTTTTTCTCTAATTTAACTAAATTAAGTAAGTCTAATAATGCTCCATTAAATTGCTCTAAATTTAATTTTAAATCAAAGTTATTCTTAATAACATTTAAAAAATCCTGATTTGGAAAGAGCCCTTTATACATTGCATCTGCTTTGTAGGCTTCTTCTTCCATAGTAATTATATGTTCTAAAGAGTCTGATGATAAATAAATATCTTCAATACCATTATTTAATTCCAAATCAATTATTTCATTTATCATTTCAGAAAATCCTACCATTTCTTCCATTGTTTGGATAAAACTGGTATATGATAAACTTTTTGTATTTGGAAATATTTTAGATATAACCTTTATAATTTCAGTATTAACTAATTCTTCAGCTTCATAAAAAACTTCTTTATCAGCCGTACCGGATTCTAAAGCTTTAACTAATAAATCTAAAGCATAATTATGAATTTTTAAAATATCGGGCTTTTTCTCATTAATTTCAGCATCACGTTCTTTTTCAATTTCAGTAATTTTTTTATCAAGATTAATTAAATCTGAATTATTTAAAGTATTAAAACTTTTATTAATTAAATTTGAAGTAAAAGTCATAAACTCTTCTAATGAATCTTGTATTTGTATAAATTCTTCTGGCGTTAACGTTTCAGATTGTAATTGCACGATTGCTTTTTCAATAGCCATTTCAGAATTAGGAGAAACTATATTTAGTTCTCTTAAACTTTCAGTTAAAAATCCTAACTCAGTTAATTTACTTAAAAAATCATTTAGTTCTAATCTATCTAAATCTTTTCATGAATCTTTACCAAATTCTTTTAAGACCGAGTTAAAATCTCTTACATAAAAATCTTTATTTTGTTGAATTTTTTTGAAAGAATCATATTCTTTTCGTGTAATATTACTATTTGTAAATTCCGTATTAATTTTCATTTCAAATCCATCAAAAATAACTTTAATGCTATTTATATTTGAGAAATCGTCAATTTTAAAATTAATAAGAGAATTTTCTAGTTCTTGTAATTCTGCAGTTTGTTCATCAGAAAGTATCGGAAGATTTTGTAATTCAGCAATTTTATCAAATTTCTTTTTATTTAATTCAAGAATTTGAGTGTTTAAATGCGAAATAACCATTTCAGCATTCATAGGATTAAAATTATATGATTTAAAGAAATTTGATACTATTCTTTTCATATCATCTTTCGTTGTAATATCACCTTTTTTACTATTTAATTCTTGTTGAGAAAAATTAGAAACAACTTCTTTTTTATTTACTAAATCATACTCAACTTTTTTAATTAGTCCTAAGGTATCTAGTTGATCAAATATATCATCATGTAATACAGTTCAAGGAGTAATAATACCTTGTCCCATACTTTCTAAAGCATTATTTAATGAAACAAACCGATTTAAAACTTCTTCTTTTGCTTTTGGATCAACTGTAGTATTAAATAATTCAATTGTCTTTTTTAAATCAATAATAGTTTCAAAAGTCTGCTTTCTAACTTGATCATATCCATCCTTAGTAAAATCTTCTATTGGTTTATTAATTAATTGTTCTAAATTTTTATATACTTGATATGCAGATTTTAAATTATTTCTTAAATCTTTTGATTCAATAAATTCATTTCATTCTTTATCAATTCTTTCACGAGTTAGTCCTATTCCAGTTTCAGGTAAATCATAATAATTTTGTTTATATGTTTCTTTAGTAAAATCAGATTTACTAATTTTTAGAAATGCCGAATTAATTTTTTTGTTTAAATAAAAACTAGCTTCTCCAAAATATTCATGTCCTTTTTTACCCTCCATGATATCATTAATATCATTAACATACAATTTTAATTCTTCTTTATAACGTTTAATGCCATCTTTATTTTCGTCTGTTTCTGCTAAATTTTTTAACTTAGCTTCAAGTTCTCCAATTTTTAGCATTTTTCTTTTATAATCTTCTAAAACTAATCCTTCTATTCCAATCGAACTTCCTTCCTGTATAGTTTTTTTCATATCATTAATGATAATATGATCCATAATAGCTTTAGATACAATTTCTTCATCAGAATGTATTAAATTGTTACTATTTAAAATTCCATCAATAACATTAACCATATCAATAGCTTTGTCAGCAATTAAATCAGCTTGTGATTTGTTCGTTTCAGAAGCTTCTTGAAAATGTCCATCTTGATCCATTACAGTAATATATTTATTACCTAACATTGAACGTTTGGCATTAATCATATTAATTAATTCATCTTTATGACCACCTGCTACTAATTCATACATTGATTTTTGTACATCAGGAGAAACCATAGATGGATCTAATCATGGAGCTATTCGCGATCTATGAAATTCAAACATTCCTCCACCAATAATACCTCCAACAAAATTAGCCAAGTAAGTTTCAAATCCTTCTTTACTAAATGCAGTATTTCATCCACCTAAACTTCCTTGTTTCTTTGTTAATCCTAAATAACTCATAGTATCAACAACACCCTTTGAAGCATCTAATACCATTTGTTCAGTAACTTCTTCAATACCCTCCACTAAAGAATTTTTTCACATAGCTTCAGCAATTGTAGATGGCGTGGTAAATATTTCTGTAAGAGAATTTTTAAACTTTGAAAAAGTTCCTCCTAACATTTGTTTTCCTTTACCTAAATCTTTTCCTGCTGTTTTAAAACCATCTGCAATTTCATCAAATCATGGTGTGAGAGTTTTACGCATTAAAGCTTTATTACTCTCTAAAGAATAACCAGTAGTTTTATCTAAGAATCAATCCCCCATTCGATTATTCATCATAATTCCATATTGTCCAGAAGCAGCTAATAAAGCCGCAAATCCAGCAGTACGTCTATCATAACCTCCTTGAAGTGCTTGACCATAAATATCAGCAGTTGACGTAAGAGCCATATATCCTAATGAAAATGCTTTCGACATTTTACTTTGTCTATCAATAACAGATTTTAATGATGGAATTTTTTCCATAGCAGCTTTTGATAATGCTCCCATATCATTATAATCTATTTTACCCTCTAATACTTCAGATAATATTTTTTGATTAATGTTATCAGCCATTTTTTTAGTTTCAGCTGTCATTAAACTATCACCTCTATTTATTAATTTAGATAAACTAGCAGCTGCTCGTTGTTCGTAAATTTGAGAGAAAATACTTCCAACCATTTCACTCATTTGTTCTACTCCAAATAAAGATTGTCCTCCTGCATCAGAAACACTTGACCGAGTCATTTTTGCAAAATAATTTTCTAATTGAGTTGCTCCTTTGGTTAATGAAGTATTTGTATCACCTAAAAGTAAACCTTCTAATGCTTTATAAAATGTCGGAAGAGATGAAGCTAATCCAATTGTAGCTTTTAAGCCACCATATAATGATGGAATAGATGTCATACCCTTAAATATTCCAAATTCTGGAATAATAAATGGAGCAATATTAGCAGCAAGTTTAAAAACTGTACCAGTAATAGATTTTTCTCGTCCATCCGAATCTAAAAAATCAAACTTATTTATTAAAGAGCCATCAGTAGTAAGAGTATCCATAGAATTAACTATTTGTTTTCCATAGATTTCTCTATTTCCTAACTTCTCTATAAATAGATTTCCATCTTCATTTACTTTTCAATCTCCTTTTTTATGATCTACAAAGAATCCATTAGAATCTACGTGTTGACCATCTTCATCAAATTGTGCATAAACTAAAGTATCTCCAAATACTTTATCAAGTAAACTTAAATCATTTAAAGATTTTTCACTTCAAGTTTTATTAATAGGATCAAATATTTTTCCTTGCTGGGCTAATTCTCGTAAAGATAAATTACTAGCATCAGTCGAATTTATTCCTGTCCATCCTTTCTTTTCTTCAAATGGATTATATTCTTTTTCTAAAGTTGCGGATACATTAATAGTTTTAGCAAATTTAGGACGAGTAATATCAAATGGACTGTATTCTATTTGATCTAATTCTTTTAAATATTCATTATTAGTTAATTGATAGTAATTATTTTGAGCTAATTTATAAGCTTTGTCAAAAGCTAAATCATCAAATTTTCCATCACTTCCTGTAAATGTATTTTTAATATATTCTGATTGTTTATATTCATCTTTAGAGAAAAGTGATGTATTAGATCCATTAATATTACTTGAAAGTAAATCATAAGGAGTAGCTTCGGGTTTATTTAACGTAGCTATTAATATATCATTTGGTTTTAATATTTCCATATTTTTATTATTTTAAAACTGCTGCAGATCCTTGGATACCTATTGGATTATTACCTGTAACACTATAGTTTAAATTTCTATATATATCTGTTTCATTTGGGGCTTTGCCAGAAACATGTCCATACATAGAACTTAATATACCACTAGATTCTGGACGATATGCTACAAACATCACGCCTTTATAAGGAGTTTCTAAAGAAAGGTACCCTCAAGGACTTGTATTTATTGTTTTTGGTTTACTTGGAGTTCCTCCTAAAACAGAGAACGCTTGATTCATTACCATTTTAGCAGAATCTTTTTGATTACCTACTTGTTCAACCATTCATGGATTATTAGATAAATCTGAAGCAGAATTAGTAATAATCGGAACCGCTAAGAAAGGCTTAACATTTCCATTTTCTCCAATTACTTTAGTAATACTTCCATCCGAAGTTTTACTTTCTTTTATTTGGATTCCAGGAAATCCTGCTTTTCTAAAATATTCTTGAATTTGTTGAGTAGTTCACGTATCTTTGTTAATATTAAATACTTGGTAAGCATTATTAAATCTTTCCATTTGTCCTAAATCAGGAGTACCATCAGATTTAACAGGTAAATAAACTTTTCCAACATCTTCTCCTGTAAATGCAACTTCTGAAAGTAATAAAGGATCAATTTTAGTATCACCTATAAAAACTTTTGATTTGTCCAAAATAGAAGAATAATTATTTTTATCAAAAATACTAGATACTACTGCAGCTTCTAATACTTCTCCTGGTTTTGTTAAACTATATAAAGGTCCAATACCTGTAGCTGTAGCTCTTAAACTTACTTTTGCTTTTGGATTATTAATTTCATAAGTCATTCCCGGCTGGTATAATCTATCATTATGAAATAATTCTGAAGGAGTCAAGGCGATTTTTTTAGAATTATCATCTGTTGTATCTTTTCCTGTTGCTTTTGCTGTTGTTTCAGGAGAAACTTCAATACTTCGACTTTCATCCGTATTTGTTTCTAATATATCTAAAATAAATTGTTCAGGTCTAGCTACCCCATTTAAAGCAGCAGTTGCTCTAAGTTTCTGTTGAGCAGGATTTCCTAAAGTATTTCATATATATCCTAATGCTTTTTCTATATGTGCTCTTTCAGTTGAATTTTTAGTTTTAACTTGAGAGTACTCAGATGGACTATTAATAACTCTATTAAGAATGGACAGTGAATATGCTTGTTCCTTAGTAGGTTGTTTACCTCCAAAAGACGCTGCTAATTCTTGAGATTTAGACTTAGAATAAATTCCTGAATCTTCTGTACTATCAGTTCCTAAAGCAGATACTAAGGATTTTATATGTTCTGTAATTTTATTTAATCCAATTGCATTATCGGCAATAGTAAATACTCCATTTTGTCCTGTCAAAGATTTATTATATTGTCTTTCATATAATAATTCTTGAACACTTAAAAGTTTAGTAGATTCTCTATTTTCAGAATAATCAGCTAAAGATATAGCTTGTATTTTATTATCTTTAGTCTTAGTATAAACTCTTCCATCAGTATCTACTGCAACTTCACCTAAACCTCCTGCTTCTTTTGAACGAGTAATAGCGTCTTTTCAGTAGTCTTTGTTTTGACTAATTTCATTAATTTTAGCCGCAATTTGTAATGTTCTACCTCTATTAATATTACTTAAGAAAGGATTTGTAGAACTCTGTTCTATTTGTACCAATTCAGATACTAATTGATTTACATCATTTACTAATCCCCCTGATTTATATAGCTGCTCTATCATTTTAGAATCTATAACAGACGAAGATTCCGGAGATTTTTCATCACTATTTGAATGTCTATCATCTGAAGATCTTGATGCTGGAGCAGTTTTAACAATGGGAGTGAATGTTGCAAATCCACTCCCCTGTTCCATTTTTCTTATTTTTCTATATTCCATTATTTAAACACTTTAATTAAAGCTTTTTGTAACATTTCATTATTATGCATTATTGCTTTATAAGTTAATTCAGTTTCCTTTAATCGCTTAACATTATTGAATTTATTATTATCAATATCAATTTTCTCTTTCTTTGTCATTTTTCCGCCCTCTTTTCTCCAATACAACATTTGTTGATCAAGATTTAATTTTTGTTGAGCTAATTCTAAAGGTTTCATTTGCAATTTAAGATAATCTAATTTTTTAGTAATATCAGTTTGCCATTGTTTATATTCATCCGATTCTTCAAAAGGTTTGTATTGAGTTCCTCCATTAACACCTCCAGGCATATGAGTTTTATCATAATTCGCCTTATTAGCATTATATGTCGCAAGTGCAGATGCCTTTCCTTTCTCTCCTGCAAAGTCTGTGTATTCATCAGATAAAGATTTTAATTTAGGGTCGTTAGTCATATCAAAATATTTTGCCATATTTTGTTTATATTGATTTAAACCATAATTTTTATCCCAAGCAGTTAATCAATTATTAGTTGCTGTATTTTGAGCATTACGTTGATTTGCATTAGTTAAATGTATTTTTTGCATTGCTTCTGCCGTAAGACCTCTATTTTTACCAAGAGTTTGAGTATTATATGAATCAACAGAAGCATTGTTTTTTAATTGCATTTCTCTAACTTTATCCAATCGTTCCCAATCAAGTGCTTGTCCTTTTTCAATTATTCCGCTTGCTTGTTTTAAAGCTTGTAATCTAATAGCATTTCCTTGATTTAAATCCGATGTTGATGCTGCTATTTTTTTACCTTGAGAATTTACGTCAGCCGCTTGTTTATTTGCAGCTAATGAATAAGGTTTATCAGCTCTTATATATTGATGTGGCATATAAGGAAGTTGAAAAAGTCCGGATGAAATAGCTTTTCTTTGTTCATTTCCTATTCATGCATTTGCACCTAAAGTATTTAAATACATTAAACCATTAGCAATACCTGTAGAATCAAGAGTTCCTTTTAAAGAATCTCATATTCCAGGTTTTTGAATTACATTACTATTAATATTAGTAGTTGGCCCAGTTGCAGGAATTACTATAGGTTTAGTTTCTGCAGCAGGAGTTCCTGTTGGAGTAGTTGTTGTAGTTTGAGTAGATGGAGTTTCTGATTTTAATCCTGTATAATATCAATCCATACCAAATTTATTATGTGAAGGACTTGTTTGATCTTTTAATTGACTAATTAATTCAGGTCTAGTTTCAATATATTTTTGTAATAATTGAGGAGTATTAGAAGGTCATGTACTTACATTAGTTGGGTCTAAACCAGCAGCTTTTAAAATTTCAGGATTCCAATTCTTTTGAATTAATTCATTTGTAACTCCTCCATAATAATTTCCGGTTCTAGGTTGTGACGGAACTGTAAATTGTTGTGTCGCTTTAAGACTCAATCCTGTACCATAATCAACACCTGTATTTTGTAAAGTATTAGTGTATCCTTTTTTTCATGTAGGATTATTTAATGGACCCATTGATGATTGTGCGGCATTTTGATATTTTAAAATTCCACCTTCTAACATTCAATGAGTTTCTCCTGTTCAACCTTTTTTAGATTTATCTCTTGGGGTTGCTTTTTTATTAACCTTATTAATTAATTGTTCATTAACTTTAACTACAGAGGGTTTTTTAAAAGATGGAGGCGGTATAACTACTCCTGACTTAGTAGGGGGTGGCAAGAATTGTTTTGGTTTTTCAGAAGATTTTGTTACTTCTGCTGGTTTAGAAGTTTTTTTCTTAGCTTCAAACTTTTTAGTTCCTCAAGGACTAGCATTTAATCTTCCAACACTTTTAATATCACGCTCAATTATTTTTTTAGCTAATTCATATTCTTTTATACTCCTTGCTTGGTCTTTAAATCTATTATTAACAAATTCTCTAAGTACTAATTCTCCTTCCTCTCTTGGTTCAAGACTATTTTTAAGATCAGATATTTTCTTATCTTTAAAAAAATCATTTATAACTTTTTCTTTTTCGGTAGGATCAGAGATTTTAAGTTTTTCAGATAATTCTTTCTTTACACGTTCAATATGTGTTGTTTCTGCTGCTTTTGTTTCTCAAACTTTACTTTTAAAATTTTTAGGAAGGGATGTTAAAGGACTTGAAAGTTCATGTGTAGTTTCGCCTAACGTAATTTTATGAACAGCTTCTTTTACTGTACTAGGCTCTGTTTGATTTTCTAGCGCTCTTTTATATCTATTTCCTTTAAGAGTATTTCTAGCTGTAGATGCCCCCATTAATAAATTACTTCAGTCAGATGTTTGAGTTCTTCCTAATTTTTCATTTCAAGAAAGATTTTCAGGGGCGGAATTATAATCTTTAATAATACCATAACCTCCAGTTCCAGCAGTCCCTCCGATAAAAGCAGTTCTAGCTATTCCACTAACAGTTTTATTATTTAATAATTTAGAACTTTTATCTATAACAGCTTTTCCTGTAGTTTCTATTGGTTCTTTAATTCAATTATTTGCTATTCTAGATACTTTTGTTATATTTTGATTTTGAATACCATGAGCAATTCCTAAATCAGCTTGAATTAATTTAGTTCCTTCTTTTTTAAGAACATTTCCAGCATCATCAATATAGCCAGCATTTTTTAAGATTAATTTTGTAGGTTCATCTAATGATGCAACATTATCCGCATTGGCTACTGCTTTTAATATTTTACTACCTTCTCCTCCTAAACTTTTAGAAATATTTGATACTTTTAAAGTAGATTCTAAAAGAGCTTTTGTTCCTAAATCTACAGAAGATTCAGACTTTTTCGCTAATTTTATTAATGCTTCCGCTTTTTTACCTGCTGTAGTAAGATCAACAGCAAAATCTGCAGCTTTGCCTATTTTAGCAGCTTCTACTCCTACTTTTAAGGCTTTTAATCCTCCCGCACCAAAAAAAGCTAATGCTGTAAAACCTAAATTCATTCCTAAATTTACGGAAGTTTCTCCAAAACTTTTACCTTTATTAATATCGTTTACTAAATCAGCCACAGTACTAACTGCTCCTCCAATAACACCTATTCCAGGAATAAATGAAGCTGTTGTTCCGGCTAAAGATATAGCATCCAAAGTGTTCATATTTTTAAGCATCCCTTCCGCACTTACAGCCGGTTTATTACCTGGAGCAGTAGTTTGAGTAGTATTTGGTTTTGGAGAATATTTTGCATTATATTCTGCAAAAGACATTCCTTTTTGTGCTTTAATTACTCCGCCCAATTTATTAGTAGGAATATTATTATTTTTAAAAATTTCTCTTAATTCAGCATAAGTTGCTAAGGCTTTTCTTTTATCTTCTCCAGGTTTAGCTGTGGCTATAATATGTTTCATATATCCTGCCAACTTTTGCATTTCTCCCACAGAAGAATAAGTACCATCTTTAATAATAGCTTGTTTTTGTTCAGCTAAAGATGTTAAAGCATCAGTTAAACTACCATAATCATTATTTGTAGGTATAGAAGATAAAGGATTGTCAACATCGTTTAAAATTGCATCATAATTTTCTATATTAACATCATAATCAGGTTTATATCCTTTAATTCATAATTTAGGATATGTTTCACCCGTAGAGGAAGTATATACTCCTTTGTCATCTTTAGTTAAAGTGATTTTTCCTTTAGGAGTGTTAAATTCAATATATTTTGTATAATCTCTATTTTCTCCTAATTTTGCATGAGCTACATCTTTACTATTTCTTGAATAACCTGTTGCTCTACCTCAACCTTGTAATTGAGGAATATCTAAACCTCTACCTCTATCATTTTCGTCATTATCTTCATCGGAAGCTTTATATTTTCCTTCGCCATATTGAAATCCAGTTGTATAATCTCCTCCTCAAGCTTTACCTGTTAAAGGATTAAATTGATCAAATTCTGAACCATTAGATTGAATAGGATTTCCTTGAATGTCAATAGCAATTTGTTGTCCTCCGGGAGCTTGAAACATAAATCCTTTTTTATTAAGAATATAATTATTAAAAGCTTCTATTTGATCATTAGAATATCCTGCAGGATTTAGTCTTTCTACAGGGACATAGCCTGCATTAAGTAATGGATTGGATATGTTTGGTAAAAGTCCTTTTCCTTGTAAATCTGTTGAATATTTATTAGCTTGCGCAACATCGTTAGTTTGTTTTGTTTTAGCATCTTCTTCTGCATAAGTTGCCAAATCTACATCATTTACTAGAATATGATTAGGATTTCATCCTAATTTACGAGCTATAGGAACTACTTTATCTCAATTAGCAATATTTCCATCACCAAGAGCTGCACGTAATTCATTTATTTTGTCTTTATCAGCATAATCATATTTATCTATATCTTTATCCCAACCTAATTGATATTTATCAATATAGTCTTTCATATTAGTTAAATACTCTTTTTGCCTTAAATCATTTGTTTTAAGTTTTCTAAAATCTTGTCTGAAAACATCAGGTCCTCCATAAATATCATCTACAAGATATTTATCATAATCTCCGATATTTATTGAAGTTTTTGTTGGAGTAGTAGAAGTAGTAGAACTACTTCCTTGTATATTTTTATGTGCCCCTGCATAGATAGCAGCAGCAACTGACATTGCATCTTGATCATCATTAATTTTAAGTTTTCCTGTAAATCAATTTGATTTTACATCATCAGGACTTCCTTGAAATTGATTGCTACCAGGTCCTGTGATTATAAATTTTTGAGCAACTTGGTCTGCGGTAAAAGAATTACCAGAAGTTGCACTAAAATCTCTTAGTCTAGTTAATGCATCTCTAACTTTTCTTTCGTCTTTGCTCTTTAGGTTATAAGACCCCAATTCTGTATTCAATGCTTCATTTAATGCAGTTTGGTCTATATTACCTCCAGGCTGTAATTTTTTTACTAGTGCCATATATTTGTGTTTTTATTATTTAAAGAAATAAAGGGAAGACAGATAATTCTGCTTCCCTTTAGAGGTAGGCTTATTTTCTGCCTATTAAAACTAATTTTCCGCCTTTTTTAGCGTATACAGGTTCGCCTTGTGAAGCTTCTTCTCCACCTCCTGCGGCGCCTTGTAACATCTGCATTATAATCTGAGCTAGCATTGCTGCTGCTTCAGGACCTAATTGTTGAATAATCTGTTGTGCCATTGCAGCAATTTGTTCTTCTGGTCCACCACCTTGAGGTTGTCCGCCTTGTTCAGGTGCAGGTGCACCACCTTGAGGTGCCGCTTCAGGAGCTGGTCCACCCATTTGTAATTTTTTTACAATCATTGTTTTAATTAATTTTTGGATTCTACATACTCTGCAGGAGTTTCTGATTGTACCTGCAAAAATTTAAACATTCTTTTTCCTAATGCTTTATAATCATTCTCCTTTTCTGTTGTTGCTGCTTTCTTAGCGAATTTAATTAATGTTTTAGTATTCTTGCGAGAAAAAATTCTCTCACCGCCATCTAATTCCATCTGTGTTTCTCCACTAGAATCTAACACTAACATCTTATCTGTCTTTTTTATTTGTTTATTATCAGGTTCAAAGTCTAACTCATCGCCTTCTTTAATACCTGATTTTTGATTTACTTCTAATACATAAGTACATTCAGCTTCTAATAAAGTAATATCATTTGGTTTTCCTTCGTAAACTGCTGTTACTTCTAATTCATCATCTATAAAGATAATATCTAAAGGAATTTCTGTATCTTTCATTCAGAATCCTCGAACTTCATTTTTATCAAACATAAATAACATTCCTGTTCCTTCTTGTAATTCAATTCGTCCTTGTAATCCTTCTTCTTGTTCTTCCTCAGATTCAGCTAATTCAACCGTGTATTGCTTATCAGCTATTTGTATTTTTATTTTTTTCATTGAGCAAGTATATTAGTTATATCGGGTAATTTCCCTCCTATTTGTTTTTTAACAATTAAGTCAGAAGATTTTCTTTTAATAGATTTTATTTTATCAGAACTGCCATCATCATAAGTATTAATAGTGTACATTCCTTCTCCTTGATGATTAGCATCATTATTTCCCGCATTTATATATACTCCTCTCGAACTAAGTAATTTTTTATCAATAGGATAAGATAATTCAGGAGTTTGTCTTGGTTGTAAAAGATTGGTATTAGAAGATTGATTAAGTTTAGGTTGTAACTTTGGTACTTGTGCTAATGTAATAGGATTAGTAGGCTTTTTATATATAGCTCCAACATGACTAAACTTAGGGTCTGCCATAACACCTATAGGTTTATTCTTATTTCTTATAAAATTATTTTTAATAATTGATGGAATATAAGGATTATTAAGATATTCATTAATTGAATATCTATCAAAGTCAGGATTATCTTGTTGAAATTTCACACCATAATTATATTCAGATAAACTATCCTGATATGCTTTATAAGCAGGGTCATTTCTACTATATACTGTTGGTCCAGATATTACTTTTAAGCCAGTTTGACCTTTTTTAATCAGTCTTTTATTCTTAATAGCATCATTATATTGAACTTGTGCTCCATCTTGGAGTTTTTGTTTCTTTGTTTTAGATTTTATTTGATATTTCATATTTCCTCCACATTTAAATTGTTTAATTATGTTTCCAGTCTTATCAAATTCAAATCCAACTCTTACATCTAAGGGTTTTCCTATACCTAACAGTTTTCCTACTTCAATTTTTTGTACTAATGGTTCAATTTTATTCTTAATTACTTGAGGAACTCATTTTTGTTTAATTTTAAATTGCTGATAAGGATTTAAATCTCATATATCATTTGCAATTGCTTGTACATTTCCATTTTCTAAAGGTTTAAATTTTCAGTTAAATCCACCCATAGTGCCAAAATAAGATGCATCTGAATCTAATAATGTATAGTCCTTAGTTCTATTATCAGTTAATATATTTCATCTCCCTAAATTAGAATCTTTATTGGCAACTAAATTAATATTTTCTTTTAATTCTCTTTCAATTGCAGCTTTATTTGTAAATTCTGGTTTAATTGTATAAACAGTTTTCTTATTAGTACTTAAAGGACTTACGGTATACATTGGGTGTTTAATTTGAGGTTTTCCCAAATACATATCTCAAGTTGTATACCTATTATTTAATTTTATGGGAGAGGTATTAGAAAATTCCTTGGGAGCCAAAGGATCAATTGGTCGTATTCTTAATTTATCCCTATTATTTAAAGCCTTTTTAATATTTGGCTCACTAATTACTGATGATCTTCTTTGTCCAGTACTTTCTATTAAATTATTTATAGCATCTTCGTATTCAGTTCCTGATAATTTCTTTTGTCTTAAGTTTTTAAAAGCCACTGCTATATCATCATCATATCCACTAAGAATTTTTAATCATTCCTTAGAACTGACATAACTTGGATTTTTTCCTCCAAAGATGGCTCCCTTTAAATCACTAAATTTACCACCAGTAATTGTCATGCCACCTTGAGCACTGCCATAACCAAAGGGTTCTATTGCTTTTCTTATTGGTTCTTTTCATGGTCAATTAAAAGTTTTCTGTTGTGGAAGAATGCCTTTTTTGTCTAATGTTTGATTTAATTTTAGTAACTCCTGTTCAGTTAATAAACGTTCGGCGGGATTAACTAAATTTTTTCCTGCTGCTAATGTTGAGTTTATAACTTTATCAGTTATTCCTGGCAATTTTCCCACTTTATTAATTAATAGGATTGGAAGAGCAGCACCTATAACTTCATTAGAAAAATTTGTAGCCTGTCTATTAGATTCTCCAGTTAAGTTAGGATACATTCACATATTTGCAGGATTAACAACATCTTTTCTTCTTAAATCAGAAGATGGTAAATCTATTGCTCCATTTTCTTTTGCTGATACTTTTCCTTGCTTATCAGTTTGTGCTTTATATTGAGGGTCTGTATCATATTTATACCTATGAGGTGATTGTTTATACTTTTCCTTAAAAGCAACTTCAGATTTAGTTTTTATTGCTGTTTGATAATCCTGCTCTTTTTGATTATCCCTAAGTCCTTGTTGTAATTGTATTAAAGCTTGTTGTGGATATACCGTTCTTGTATTATCTTGAATTGTAACTAAAGGAGAAAAAGGTCTTTGATATTTAGGTATATATTTCATTAGTTAACTTCCTCCAAAAGTCCAGTCTTGTCTAAAGTATTCTCTAAAATTTCTTCAACTAAAAATTTACCACATTCTATTTCTAATTCTGCTTTCTTTTTAGTATCTTCTGTATCATTATATTCTTTAAATCATTCTTCTAATTGCTTAGTAGTGTCTATATGAAATATAACTTCATTTCTTTCTATTTCTGCATGTTGAACGATTTTATCGCCTTCTTCATAAGTAATAACAGGAATACCTTTTGATGTAACTTGTTCTGCAAGGTCACCTTCATAATGATTTTTATGTGCATGTAAAGCGCCTTCAGGAATTATATTAACTTTACCACCTAAAGCTAAAGTTGTAGTATTTATTGCCATACTTCCTTCTTGGGCTTTCTTAACATTTCTTAAAGCTTTTTTCTTTATATTAGAAAGTTTTGCAGGATTAATAGTTCCTCCTTTTTTAGCGGAAAGGACATTAGGATTAATTCCTCCTTGTAATTGTTGATAGTTTTTAGTAGCAATATCACCATAACTATTTGAAGCAGCCAGCTGATTTTGTGAATCTCCATAAGAAGCATTACCTTTTAATAAATTAGTATTTGCTATATTCTTATTCTGTTTTGCATATCTATCATATTTCTTTCCACTTCCTGTTATTGCAAATTTACCTGCTGTTTCCATTCCAGGAGTATAACCTTTCATATTAATAGCATCGGTTCCAGAACTCTTAAGAGTTTTTCCACCATACATATTAATTTTACTTAATCCTGCAACAATTCCTGTTGCTGCAATTGCTCAAGGATTTCCTGTTTTCATAGCAACTTTAAATGCTGTACTAGCACCTTTATCAAAACCTGCTGCACCACGTGCTAAATTAGCGTCTGCTCTCTTTACTCCTAAAGCACCTAATCCGGCGTCTATTAATTCAGGAGCACTTCCTGCAATCTCTGTTCCCATACCTTTTAAGCTATCTAAAAATCCAGTTCCTTTTCCTGAAAGATTTCCACCTCCAGGTTGAAACATTTTAGCTGTATCACTTAATTGTTTAGGAAACATTGAAGAAACAACAGGATTGGTAGATTTTGGTTGCATTAATGATACTGTACTCCTCTGTTGAGGAACAGAAGATGTAACATTCTTATTAAAGAAATTTGTTATATCTTCTATTCCTGTTAAAAGGTTTTGTTGAGGAGCTCATATATTATCTCCTCGTTGATGTTTTTTAATTAATTTTTTCTTCATATTATGCAAAACTTACCGCAAAATTAGAACGAATAGCATTTACTATTGCGTATTTGCTACCATCATATTTGACTCTTATTTTAATATATTTGTCCCTTATTCTCATTTCCTTATTAGGAAGAAACATTAATGTAGAAGCACTAATATAACAATAAGGGAAACTTATTGGCTGTATTTGTACATCTCACGCATCTTCTAAATATTGCATATTACCTTTCATTCTTCCATACTTCTTTATGTCCATACCCATTTGATAACTATCTACTAATTTTTCTTTAGTTTTGTTATGTTCTCTAATAGTTAAATCTCTTAAAGTAGACATATTATAAGCTGTTCCTGGAGTTGGTTTAGTTCTTGTTTTAAAGAATGATAATGGATTATTAACATCAAATGATTGTAAGAAAATATAAGGAAGTTTTTTAACATCAGTTTTATCAGTTAAATATTCTTTATATCTTAACTTAACATTGTCTTCAGTAGCTACTGTTGTGTAAGTTGTTAATGTTACCCCATCAATTGTTGCTAAAGTTACATCATTTAATTTAACAATTAAGTCTTTGTAACTGAATCAATCAAATCCTTCACCAACTATTTCGTAATAGAATGAATCGGGTTCAACTAAGTTAGATATAATCTTTAAATTATTAAAGATTTTTTGTACTCCTGGAATAGTAGCTACAACAAATTCATATTCAAATGGATGTTGTTCATCATATCAGTAAGCAGGAAGAATATTTCCGGCTTCTTCTACTACTCCAGCGAACCCATGCTTATACAATTTATTACTTGCGGAAGTATGTTTAGTTTGATTTGCAAAGGTATAAAAAAGATTATTAATATTTTCTGAAAACTCCGGAATTCATGTATACTGAGTTGTTCACTTTTGTAAAAGCTCATTTCAACATAAATTTCATACTTTATCATTATATCTAAACACAAACATAATATCATGTTTAAAAGCATTATAATGTGTTTTTATAAAATTAACATTAACACTTCTATCTTTATCAGATTCTCGTAAATTAATATTATCATTTAAAAACTTTTGAACTTTTAAATCAGATATATTTTCAAAAGTTTCTCCGTCAGTTCTTCATATTTTTTTACCAACAGAATCAATTCCATAAATAAATCTTGATGTTTTAGTAATGGATTCTGGTCATAAACTTCCAAATGTATTAGATAGTACTTTCGGATTTTGAGGAAGTACAGTTGCAGTATTAATGTAAACATTCTCACCTTGTGCATTAGTCATCATTGCTCTTTCATTAACAGGAATTAGTAAAACTCCATGTTCCATAACAGCAATTAGTTTTCCATATCATTCTACTAATTTTACTAAACTTCCATATTCTCTTGTATAATCTAAATAATTTTTAGATTCAAACACTCTATTTCCATTAGTAAATATAGAGTTTTGTAATACATTAGAATAGAAAATACGTGTGGCAAAATTTGTTTTAATGAATGGTACATCAGGAATTTCAAAATAGTATTTATCTCCTAATGTTTTACTTATTCCATTGTTAATTACATTTGATTCAGGTAAGTGATTGTTTTTATCCATAGATTGTAAAGGATAGAATCCTCTTTTTTGTCTATGTAGAGCTTCTTCCATTGGTCGTGAGAAATCTAAATCTCTCATTGCTAAATTTACATTACTGCAAATTTTAAATGTTGCCCAATGTCCTAAACCTACTGCATTTATATCAGGTTTGTTAATTTTTTCAGCTCCAAATAATCCATTTCTTTCTGAATATTTTTTAAACTTCTTTTGATCGGATTCTAATATACCTGTATATGAAGCTGTATCTGTTCCAGTACCAAGATCGTCTTTTCACTCAGGCTCAAATACATTTTTATATGTAAATAAAAGTAGAAGTTTATGGTAAGTTAAGGCAACTGCAGTAGCTAACTCTTGTGGATTTCCATTATTATCAATTACTTGAACCGATGCTTTACTTTTAATTTTGAAATGTTTTGCCCATGTATAAGGGTCAACAATTCTTTTATTAGTAGGAAGTTCAGTATCTATGAAATTCCAATGCATTCTATGTGTATAAGTATTTATATAACAGTCTCCTCTGAATATGTAATCCGAAGAATATTCTGTTCCATCAATATTTATATCAGTTCAGCTTGTTCTATCACTTATAGGTAAGAAAGGACTTGCATCATTATATCTTAATAAGAAATATTCTTTTCAATAATTTTCAAAATTATAATCTTTTTGAAATATATTATAATATAATCCTGCAGTAATATTGTTAGTACTACATCCTATAAAGGTATTAAATTCACCTCTTACTTTAGAAGTAGTTCCATTTCAATCAGTTGTACTTGAAGTAGTTAAATCTTCATAATTACCAAGATTTGGATCAACATGCTTATAAGCAATGATTGCATCACCTGCTTTAGAACAGAAATCATAGGTATTATTTCTAATTAATTCAATTCCTGGTTCAACTAAAGTTAATTCCGAATTAAATGATTGTAAATTAGTTACATTTGACTGTAAATTTTTAAGTGCAAAACTATCTCTATCCGATTCATAGTTATTAAAAACATCAGATGTAGGTCTATATTTAAATTGTTTTAGGAAATATTCAGAAGAATTAAAGAATGTATTAAAAGTTGTAGTTTTAACACAGGCCTCAGGACATAGTAAAGCATTTTGCCATACATCTGCATTTTCTACTTTAAATAAATCGCCACCTAATATTTGACTTGCTCCACTTGGTTTTATAAATGATTCTGCAAAATAATTATAACTTAAAGACTTACTAGATTTAGTACCTTTAAGTAAAGGGATGTTAGCTTTCTTACTTGTTCCTATACCAACTCCTTGAGCTAATATTGTAGGAATACGTTTCTGTCTAACAAAGAAAAATCCTTTAGTTAAATCTTGTAATCCATCTATAAACTTTCCATCTCCAGGAATTACATTATCATTAAATAAGAATTGTAATCCTAAAGGTTTTATAGTATCTGTTCGATTGAACATATTATATGTGTTACAATCAATCTTGAATACTCCTTTAGCATTTTCCGGATTTAATGGATCATCAGTTGTTTCAAAGATATAATCTTCTCCATAATTAATTGGAGCATTTAATGCAAATGAAGTAAACATAGTAGCAGTATCAAGAGATTTAATACCTCTAATATTAAATACAGGAGATAAAGTATAATTATTAAGAATATAAACTACTCCAACTCTATATATTTCTTCATCTCAATATCCTAATTTATAATAAATATTTTTAGCATTAAAATATTCATATCCATTATTTAAATAAGCTTCATTATATAAGTTATCAAGATTGCCAATTCCTTCTGTATCGTATACTACTTTTGGAGTAATATGTAAACTATATTTTTCAAGAGTTTTAAATAGTTCATAATCATTTGTAACATTACCTGCAAAAGTAATATTTTGACAATTAGGTAAAGTTTTAACTGAATCAAAATTAGCATATTGAACATTAATATCATCTATTGATATTTCTTCGTGGTTTTCGTATCCTGTAATAGTTAAATCAATATCTCTATTAGTTATTTTAAACTTATCATTGATTTTATAAGCTTTTACTATTTCTTGATCTCCATCACCTGTTGATCTTGTATAATAAACATTTACATAATCATAAGCTAAGTCTAAATTATTAATTTTAAATTTAATAAGTTTATAACTAATTTCATCTTGTTGTCCACCACGAATAGCTCTTGGAGTATTAATTGAACCTATATGACAAACTACTTTTCCTGATTCAGCAATAAAATCTGATTCATTTCCATCAGAATCTGCTAATCTAAAATAGAATGTATAGTTTCCTATTTTCATAAGACCTCCATCTTTTATTCCTAAGAAGTCTATTGTAGAAATAGTTCTAATTGATTTTACTAATCCAGCTTCTATTTTAAAATTCTCTTCTGAATAAATATTAGTATCAAGATTACCTTTTCTATCTGCAACTGAATAAGTCATAGTATTAGTTTGGTAAAATCTTGAATTAACTATTTTAGGAGGATTTACTTGATCTGTTATAATCAAATTTATAGAATCATCATAAGATACTTCAGTTTCTATTGTAACTGGTTCAGTAATATTAATTCCTGCTTTTTGACTATTTATACTTAATGCAACTAATCCTGATGAATTATCTTCACTTGGATTAGGATTTTGTAAGTTTTGGAATGGATTATACTGATATACGAGATTCCCTTCAAGAGGGAATCCGTACATTGCATTATCCAAATGTATTGTTATTAAGGGTAAAGGCATCAGTATAATTATTAAAGTGTATAAGTTTCTAAGAGTATTGCATCACCTATAAGTACTACAGAATCTGCTATATTAATATAAGTTGTTTGAACTGCAGCAGATGAAAACGTTACTAAATAAGTTGGATCTCCTAAAGTTGAATCATAACTAAATACAACATCACTTTCTCCTCCAACTATATTAACATTTTCTGTAGTTGGGGAAAATGTTACATTAGTTTGTTCATTTGTAAAATTAGTAAAACTAATATTTAAAGAACCTATTGGAACATTTACAGTAAAGAAATCTTCATAATCTGTACCACCAGGTACTATAGGATTTCCAATCATATGTAAATCAATTACAAATCCATAAGTAATTTCTTCATCAACTAAAGTATTACCTATATAATCATAAGCATCAATTATTCCATTCATAGACGAACTAGGACTAATAGTGTAATTTACTCCTGGAAGTATAGGGAATGTAAAGGTAGTAGGTCCTGTTGCAGTTCCTACTATTGAAGTAGCTCCTTGCATTACAGTAATTGGTATTGTTGCTCCATAAGTAGCATTAACATTTACAGTTAAAATTACAGTTGTACAAGTAACATCATAAACTTTAACAAGAGTTGCTTCTAATAAGCTAATAACATAATCTCGAATATTAGAGTTTAACATTATTGGACCTTCAGAGGCTAATTCAGCCAAACCAGTTAATCCTATTGTATAACTTCCTAAATAATTTCCTCCTACATTAGGAGTAATATTATCATTATAAAATTGATAAACGTCAGTTCCTGCAGGATCTAAATTACTATCAAGATTTTCATCATTGTTATTAACTAAATCAAGATAATCAGCAATTCTATATCCTGTATTTCCTACTTCACATAAATTAGTAGCAGGTTGAGTAATAAATTTAACTCCTGCCATTTCACTTGTAATTAATTGACTTCCTACAATTGTATGTAAATCAAGAAATTGTTGTGGAATATCAACTTTATCAATTTCTACTCCATCAAAATAAAAATCAGGAATAATTTTATATCTCATAGTTTTTCCATTGTAAGTTCCAGGAATAGTATCATCAAAACTTATTATAAATGATGTTACATCTTGATTAGTTAATACTGTTGTAGTTAAAACAACTTCTTGTGTATTAGGTTCACTGCCGTCAGAAGTATAATAAATTGTACAAGTATTCGGAGAAATTCCTTGATTTCATTGTGCAGTTTCTGTATATGTTAAACCAAAATTAACTTCATAATTAGGATCGGTATAATCAACTCTTATTGAAGATAATTTAAATACATCTAATTCTTCTAATTCAACAGACGTAACTAATTTACCTTTAAAATTATGAGGACAATGGTAATTAAAATTATTATCATTAAATCAAAATCGTGGAGGTCCAGTCATGTTTAAATCTTCTGCATCATTTTGACCAACATATTTAGCATATTGTTCCCAAACATTGTCTGTTAAATCTATATATCCATTTGTTAATTGATGATATAATTTAACTTTATAAATATTTTTATAACTTGCTGGATTCTTAGTAGCTACTTTATTTGTGACATCGTATGTAAACGCATCATAAGAAATATTATCAGTAACTAATGTACTTCCTATAACTTTATGAAAATTAACATAAACACCGGCTCTAAATATAGATCTATTTATTATTTTAGGTTTGTATAATTCTAATTTAAATTCTTCTCCAGGAGTAGCAATTTCGTTTACTAAATCAAAATCTACTGAGGTATCAAATATATCAGCATTAATTATTTCAGGACTTGGATAACTTCCAAATTCTACACTTCCATATTTATTAATAAAATCTTTTTCAATTCCTATATATAACCAATTTTCATCACTTATTGTAGAAGTTGGAAGATTATTTCCTCCTGCAGTTAAACATTCAAAATAATAATCAACATCTAAAATTGTATTATAAACAATATCTCCTACTGCATAAGGTACTTCTGTATCATATAAAGAGGTTGTATTAGTAGGGTGTTTTCCTGATATAATATACAATACTCCGCCATATTCTTTAATTCCTAAAGGATAAAATCCTTGTGTTAAATGTACATCAGTTTCTAAATATTTTATTGTAGTATTACCTGCATCTGTTTGTAAAGCTAGTTCATCTCCATTAAAAGTGATAAATCCACTATTTATAGCATCTGTAAGTATATTAGCCGGAGTTGTTAAAGGATTAAGGTCGTAATTAACCCCACCTTCAAAAGTATTAACTGCTTCTTGTCTCATATTCTTTTATTAATTGTTTTCATGTGATAGTAGAAGCAGTAAATTGTCTGTCTAAAGCCTCTCCAATATATTCTACATCTCTTAATTTAAGCTGCTCAGCTCAATAAGATCATCCTTTAAAATCTTTTCTTTTAAATCTAAATACATATAAATGCTTTGCTTTATAATATATTTCTTCTTTAATTCTTCTTGGTATTATGTTGGTAAAATGTAAAATAGTTCTTGCTTTTTTATTAGCTTCTGCCCATCTTTCAAATGCAACATCATTTAATCCGATATAATAATAACCATCAAATGGTGGTCGTTTTCATCCTTCTATCTTTCGTAATTTTTTATCACGACGAATACTATACTCTTTAATCTGCTTATCAGGTTTTAAATATATTGCTCCAATATGAGCCACGCAGTTAATTTTTTTTTTCGTTTGGATAGATATTGCACATCCATATTTTATTGCGCTGTGCATGCGTCTAAATCCGTGTAGCACTAATTTTTTGACTTCAATCTTGGATAATTCTGAAAATTTTTCATGAATTTTTGGCAAAAAATCATTAATTGTTACATCTTTAATACTGTAATATTTGACTCCAGAATTAATCCCTGTTAAAAATTTTTGCTTTAATTCACCGCCCATATAGATTGGATAAGCCTTTTGATATGCCTTAGTCTTAAAATAATATCTTAGTGCATATCCTGTAAAATCTGATTCTATAAAATCAATCTCTCCGAATCGTCCATTCTGTCTTTGTTCCTCAAACATATCTCCTGTAACAATTTCAAAATCAATGTAAGATTCTGAAACACAAGGAATTACAAATCGAGTTCTATTGTCAAGAACATAATGTAATATTAATCCTATTGCATATTTAAAAGGATCGGAAATTGCATCTTCATAACTGTTAGTACTTCCATACCTAGTAATAAATCATCTTCATTTTCTATCAACTACCGACTTAGGAGTGTTCGTAAACAACTCCTCAGTCGTTAGTCCATGATTAAATAACATTCTCATGTATAATGTTTCTTAGCGAATTGGTTTAAATGATTTACCAAATCTTTTTCTATCTCAAGATACAGATACATTTAAGATTTCATCCATTTCATTTTGATTAATATATTCAGGAACTCTTGCTTGTGTACATAAACTTTTTCATTTTTGTTCCATAACTTGAGACATTTGAAATGTATTAGCATCTCTAGTTAATCTAGCTGCTTTAAAATCACTTACATATGCACAGAAAGCTGCTATTGCATCTACTTCTTTTGCAGATAAGTAAGGTAATCCATCTTCATCAGCAACAAAACCTTTATATAGTATATTAACTTTATTAAATTTGTCTGAAAGTTTTAATTGATTTCCTTCTTGTCTATATTTAATAAATTTACCACCTGAATACAATGTTCCTGTATTATATTTTCTTGATTCAATATAACCTTCAATCCATCCATTTTGTGTATGTCCGGCTAAATGTTGATTAGAAGTTTTTTGATAATCTTCATAATCTGCAGTAACTGCCTCAATAATATCTACATTACAAGGAAGGTCAACATACCATTCATTTAAATCATTTTGGGTAGGTTCTACTTGATATTTATATAATTTATATTGTTTGTTTCCAATTTTATCTCATGCTATTACTCCTAATGTTTCAAATTCATCAGGATTAAGCTCCAAGCCATATAATTCACGGGCTTGTGTGTATGCAGTGTGAAAAGAGTATTGTGCCATTATCGTGGAGCTTGAGTATTAGGTTGAGGTGGTTGTAAAAGTTGTCTGTAATATCTAATTTTCTTCTCTGTAAGTCTTTTCTTGATTTCAGCAGATAAAAATGAATAATTATCTATTTCATCTCCAGCACAACAATCATATTGTAATAATTGTCTTGGATCTTTAAAAATAGCAATTACGGATATTTTTTTAAGTAATGGTGCATTATAAATTCATGCATCATACATATTATTTTCATTCGGAGTAGGCTCAATATAAACAAATGGTTTCTCACTCCCTCTTCTTAAATATTTATGATACTGTCATGCTGTATTTGTATATACTTTAAATTGCACATTTCGATCAATACTTCCACAAAATTCTACAGATTCTTGAGCTAAATCATTTACAATTTGAGGAAGTTCAAAATGAGCTATTGGAGGAGAATAAATTATACCACTACAAGGACATTTATCTAATGATTTACAATCAACATCAATACAATGTATTCCCATTAATAAATCATTTCTAGGTACTAAATTCTTCATAGAGTATTCTTTTATAATCTGAAGTCTTTCATCCAGGACATCATCTATAAGTTGCTCTATTGATATAGTGGGAGTACTTGTAAATCCAACTAATCCGCTAACTATATCATTATATATTGCTGAGGCTAATTTTTCTATCATATAGGTAAAATAAAAAAGGGGAAGGCAGTGAATGCCGCCCCCTTTAGGTTTTGATTAATTTAAATTAAGCTGTCATTACAACAGTAGTATCTTTTACTAATCCGTCAACACTTACTGTTAAACCAATTGTATCAGTTGCTACAATACCGTGACCAGAGGCAAAAGTTAATATTCCACCAGGTGTAATTGTTACTTTTGTAAAATCAGCTCCACTTCCACTTGCATCAACATTACCTGCAGAACGTAGTGCATAAACCACATTCGTTAGACCACTCGGAGTAGTCGTAGCTACTAATTGTACTCCATTTGCGCCAGCTGCTGTAGTTACTGAAGCAGTTGCAATAGTTACATTGGTTGCTACTAAAGCAACTGTGTCAACTGCAATACTTGCAGCTGTTATAGCAGCTTCAAATCCTGAAACTAAGTCAGATTTAACATAGAATACATGAGTAGTAACAGATGTTCCACCTGAAACAATACCATCAGTTCCATCTTTAGTTACATTGTAACGAAGGACATACTCTGAATAATTTCCACCAAGAATAGGTCTTTCTTCTTTAGAAATACCAAATGGTCTAGCGTTATCAAGAGTTTGAAGCATAACACTTCTTTGCATCCAAGCATCGTCTCCGAATCCAACTTTACCAGCAGTTGTTACACTGAAAGTAGTTGAAGATACATTTTCATATTCAGGTTGAATAAGACTGTTAGGTGAAGCAACTTCTTTAGAGATAACCATTGATTGAACTCTTTGGAAATTATCTTTACAAGTAATAACAACGTCTGCTCCACTAGCTGCGGCAGTTATATAACTTTGTCCAAATCTATTTTTCAGAGAATTTAATTGAGCAACTAAAGCAGTTGCATCAGTTGCTGCAGTATTAGTTGCAATAACTTCTACTGAAATTGGTTTCAAAAAATCTAACGTATAGTTAGTATATTCTGATTGGGTTGATTGAGAAAGTTTCAATACGATATCTAATCTTGCTACTAATCCAGCTGCAATTTGTGGAATGGTAACTTGTGCTACTTCTTTAACGCCAGCAGCATATGGACGTTTGTAAATACTTACAATGTTGGCTTTTTTGAAATTTCCAACTTTTCTTACATCTAAACCGGCTGTAGATCCTACATATTTTGCAATTGCTGAACCTGCACTATCTAACATTTGATTTCCATCGTAATCTAGGACATACGCCGAATTAATAACATTTGTTGTCGTGAATTGATACATGTTATAATAAATTTATTTTTTTATAAAGGGTTATCTAGTTTGTTGTTGCAATCCAATGGACTGATTAACTGGAATATTTGTTTGTAATCTTGGGTCACTTCCGTTTTCCATTAAGTATTTTACTAATTCATTAACTATTTCTTGACAAATATAATCAGGAAATTCTAATAATTGTGATATATCTTCTACTGAATCTAATTCTTCTTGAGTTAAAATAATATATTGTGGCGCCTTAAAATAATCTATATATACTTTTGATAAAGTAAAATATCTATCATCTGTCCCATATCTTATTTCCATTCGAGGTTTAGTAATATTTCCATATCTATATTTGGGTACTTTAGTTATTAAAGTAGACATATCTTGTGTTGAAGTAGAGGTTACAGTTACGAAACTTCCTGTTTCTGTAATTGAACTTACTCCTTCTACATAAGCATTAGTTGTAGCTAAATAACTATAACTAGTTTCATCATTTGTTATAATTTCAGTAGAAATACCTAAATGAGTTAATCCTGCTCTAAGTGTTGTTAAATCCTTAAATTCCGATCAAATTGATGGAACCGCAGCATAAGTAAAAGTAGTTGTTATTCCATTTTTAATAACAATTAAAGTTGAGCTGCCCGGAGTTCCAAATAAGATTGAAAATGTTGGATATTCAGGAATTACAGAAGTTCATTCTTCAGTAATCGGATAGGAATTATCAGTATTTACATTATTAATATAGAAATATGGATTTTTATATGAGGGTCTCATATAATAATTTGTAATTAAATGGGGAAACATATCAGCTGTTAACCTTTTTGTTCCATAATTTAACTTACTTCCTACATTATAACATTTATATTTTGCTTTAAGTGTATATTCTACAATACAATTGCGTATATGTACATAATCGTCTGGTAAATTTACTTCATATACATTTCCATATAGATTAGAAGTTCCAAAATCAGTAGTTAATATTGGCGTTAAGACAGCTGTCGATTTTAGAACCCTAAGATCATCTGATTTTTGTTGGTTAGTATCATATAAATTATATAATTTATTAAAATATTGTCCAACTGTTTTGTTTCCAAAATAAATAAAATCTTCTAAAAGTAGACTAGGAGCCTTAACCTTATTTAATTCTATTAATAAGTATTCATACAACTGTCTTGATGTCATGTGTTATTATTTTTTAGTTGCTTTAGTTTTAGGTTCAACTACAGTGGGTTCATCGTAATGAGGAATACCTGTTGTAATATCTGCTTCTATTTCAGCAATTTCAGTTTTTGTTAATAAATTAGGATATGTTTCTCTTTTTATAGAGTCAACTAATTTTTTAAAACGAATATCTCGTAAAAATGTAATGGTAGCTTCAATCGAACCTCCAAGCATTTTATCATCATATTTATAGATACCTTCTGATTTACGGATTACTCCTCTATCAACAGCGTCTAATATGAATAAATGCATTTTCCAATCTTCTCCTTCGTATAGGTCAATAATTTTCTTTGGGGTTTTTTCTGCAATCTCGACTAGGTAATCAAGAATGTCAGCAGGAATAGCTGTATTTAGGTTTCGACCTAATACTCTACATTTTTTAATTCTTTCAGATTCAGAATCTTCATAGATATATGATAAAGCACGATAAACATATTGTTTCTTATCAACTCTTGCTTTGGTGACCTCTCCAGGACGTTCTACATAAAGATCGGCAACACCATAACGTTTTGCTCCACCATCTATAATAAGTTCTCCTTGTTCATTGCGTTGATAACGATCTTTGGCTATCCAATTACAATGTTCAATAGCTTCTCAATTAGCTTTATCTACAACATCATTTAAATCAAATGTTGTACCATCTACAATTTCAAATACTTTGTTAGCAGGTACAAAATGTACCACTCCAGTATTCATTCTTTTTATTTCATCTTCTGAAAGTATCATATCGTCATGTGAATCAACTGTTTTAACACATGATGGCAATTTTCCTGTTTTTGGATTTGGACAAGGTTGGATAAAATAGATTTGATTTACTTTTCCATATACACTTCTAAGAATTATTTCATTACTCATATTCATTATTTTTTATATTTTTGTTATATTATCTCTTTAGTAAAATATCTAAAAGAAAAGGAAGAGTATTTCATCTTCCTTATCTTTGAGACGTTGTTGAGATTATATCTCTTCAACGATAAATGATTTATACGGAGCAAATGCAGCGATTCCACTGTAACCTGCAACGATTAATTTTGATCCAGCTACAGGTGAGCTAACGATACCGCTAGTAACACCATCTACACCACCAACACCAGGATATTTGCTAGTTACGAATTCAGCACCTTGAAGTGTGAATGCAGCAATAGCAGGCTGATTAGTTGACATATCAGGAGTCATGTCTAAACAAATACCATAACCTTTGTTTCCATACTCTTTTGATAAAGCACGGTCTACCATGAAAGATACTGTGTTACCAGAAATTTCATAACTAACAAAAGTTCCACCAACTTTCATTGGATTGTCAGCTTTAACTAAACTTTGTGAAGCTTTTGAATAAAGCATTGTTGGAGTTGAACCCCATAATTTTAACCAGTCACCAAGAGTGGTATTAATTTGGCTCCATAGTCTATCATTAACAACAAATGTGTAATGATTACCAGTTGCATTGATTGCTTTTTGATTCATTTGCTCCATTACAGTGTTAATCAAGTTAACATTTAATTTAGCATATTTAAATTTAGAAGCAAATCTTTCAATTTGTGGGATAAGACCATCACCAGCTACTAATGGACGACCATCTTCTGTAAGAACAGTTGATTTTCCGTTAACATCCATAGTGGTTTTTTGCCATAGAAGAGCATTGTTTTTAACAGTTTGGAAAGCATCTAAAAGATCTTTTTCCATTTTGTTTAATTTGAAGATTTTTTCTTTTAATTCACCAGTGCCTTCGCCTTGTGCGATTTTAATGAATTGATCTTCCATTTGAGCATAACGTGCAGAATAGCTGATGTCATTTCTGTGTTCAGTAATCCATTGACGATGTTTCTCAATGTTTGATTGATATTTGGTGAATCCTTCTTCGTGGTATTCTGGCATAATGTTAGCTAAGAAACGAGTTGTCATTCCTAACTGACATGCTGAAGAATCTAATACTGAAGAATAATCAGCATCAATTAATTGAACTGTATATTCCCAAAAATTATCTGCTTTTCTTTGTGGTGTTGTTTTTACAATTAATTGCTGACGCGAAGCATCAATTTTAATTGTATCGTATTTTTCATAATATCTTTCTTTGAAATATACAATAATATCTGAACCGATTGCTCCAGTTCCTACTGGTGCTGCGGCAAATTCTACTTTTTTAACGAACTCAACGTCAATTTCTCATTCAATCATTAAAGAATTGATAGGTTGAAATTTGTTGGCTGTTTTAGAATTGTAATAGATGTTCATTAAAGCTTCTGTTAAGAAGGTGGCAGTGTTCTGAGTGTTCATTCTTGCCATAACTCCCATCATTTTTGGTCTTGTTCCCAAAAATTTATAGAAATCTTCATATGTTCTACTGTGTGCCATTTCTGGCTTTACGTTGACGTAACTTGCTACTATCATTGTTAGTTGTTTATTTGACTATTGTAAGTCGTAAATACTATTTGATTTAGGTTTGGAGTTTTGCACAACTACACGTGGCTTATCTATTTTTTTTAATTTCGCTATCTCTGCCTCATAGGCGTTTTCCAAAGCTTTAAAAGCTTCTGCTCCATAACGTAAGTACCAAGCGGCTTCATAAAGTTTTTGAGGATTATTCAAATCTTTCGAAAATTGGCTAACTCCAGTAGCATCTAAATCTAATAAGTAAGATAATGTTTCTGTTTTTTCATTACCATCTAAAAATACCCCATGAAAATCTTCAATTTTTTCTGCAACGCCACTCATAGTATTTACAAAATTTGTATATTCTTCTTGGCGTTTATTTTCAAATTCAGCTTGTTGACTGGCTTTGTATTGATCTTCTAATTGTTTATATTCAGAACGTAATTTTGTTACTTTCTTATTAAACAATTCCTGGTTTTCTAGTTCTTTTTCTAATTCTTTCTGTAGTTCCTCATCTGTCAAATCATATTTTTGTTTTAAATCTAAAATATACAATTCTTCATCTCCGTATGCGTCAATATCATAAGATGGTTCTACTTGTTGCTGAACTTCAGCTAAAATTGCCTCTTTATATTGAGTTAAAAAATCTTCAACACTTAAGTTATTTGTTCTCAAATGATTTATTAAATCAATTTCGGTATCTTCCAAATCATTTGACTCTGGAGTTTCCACTGAATTTAATATTTCTAATTGTTCTTCTCTACTTAAATCATAAAAATTAAGTTCTTTTGCTTCTTCGTTTTCATCTAGTATTGTTATTTTTGCATCTTTAATACCTTTAGCTTCTAAAAAAGTATCTAAAAGAGATAATTCTTTTTTATTGTCATTACTAGGTTCATCAAAAAAAGAATCTGGTGATTCAGTTTGATCAAGAGGTCTTGTATCCTCAAATACAGGAGTCTCCAATACTACTTCATTATCGAAAATGTCTTCTAATTCGTCCATTTACATAATCATTTACATTGTTTATTTATTTACTATCTATTAATATCATACAAAAGTAGAAAATATTTCTGATATAAAAATTACACATTACTCTTTTTATTAAGTTTAATAATTTAAAATATTCTAATCTTTCTATTAGAAATATTTTCTACTTATATATTAATTATACGATTTCTATTGTAATATGATCATCTAATTTTAACATTGAAAATAATTTATCAAAGGTAATTTTACTATTAATAACTCTTCCTTTTTCTTTATTTTCTCCTACTAAAATACAACCACTTGTATCATCTTTGTCGTTCCCCGGATGAATTAATATTCCATCAAATCCAGGAACATTTAGTAATCTTGGCAATATTCGTTTAAATCTTGTAGATAAATTTAAAATTACATCATAAGTACCTGCAGGAATCGCAGTTTCATGTTTGATTTTAACTTCTCTAACTTTATCTTCTAGAGTATCACAAACATAAACTCCATCTACATATAGTTTTCCTATTGTATATGTTTCTCCTTTAAAGATTCGTTTAAGTAATAATTTCATTATTTTTCTATTTGTGATTTAATAATTTCATTTTTATCTGCACTACCTTTACTACTTCCATAGAAATAACCATAAACAGCAGAAAAAGCTGCTATTAATGCTCCAACCATTAAGGAAATCGTATTACTATCTCCTTTTTGAATTATTAAAATTGCTAATGTAGTAAAATACGCGAGAGTTATAAGTGCTCCCAACACATACATATATATTTCTTTTACTTTCATATTAGTCTTTATCAACTTCACTGTTAGAACCCATACTATCTACTTCACCATGTAAATCAAAACTATAAGCGTTTACTCCACCTGTACCTGTTTGTGAATATAAATATACTTGAGCTTGAAGTATTGCACTTACTCCATTACCAGTAGCAGGTATTCCAATCGTACTATAATTAAGTTGTAAAGTACCATCAGTTGTACCTGTGGTATTATTCATCTTACACCAATTCCATGCACTAGGAGCACTACCTATATTCTTCCATCTATATTTAACTATAAATGTGGGGGTGCCATTAGTAGTTGTATGTTTATAATGAACATGAGGATAAAGAGTTGCTCCAAGTTTAAACTCGTGGTTAATTTGAATAGCAGGAAAATATTGTTTACAAATAGTAGGAGCAGTAGTATCAACTGTAAATGTATAGTAACCACTATCAACTACATAAGTAGGATATGAACTACCACCACTTAAACCTGTACTAAAAGCACCTTCAATATCCTTCCAAACTGTTGTATTACCTGTAAGTCTTATAGCACTAACTGTATCTAATGAAAGTTTGGCTATTGTTCCGGTTTTTATTGTACCTATAACGTCAAGTTTAGTAGTTGGGTTTCCATTGTTTATGCCAACATTACCAGTATTTGTTATTTGCATGGCTGCTACTGGAACTCCTGTTGCATAAGACATTAAACCATAACCATATCCTAAAGATGATAAATTGGTTATTGTATCTCCCGAATAAGTAAAATTAGTAGTAATAGGCATTATATATGCAGCATTACCTAATATACCCTTAACCTTACTTCTATTCAAATTAATCGTAGTAAGTGATGGTGGATGAAGTACCATTTGTTGTATAAACCAAGGTTCAAATGGAGTAATTCTACCAGTGGCAAAAACATCGGCTCTTGCATATTGCGCAGGTGTTAATGTACCACTAATAGCAAGTTTAGCGTATAAAGCATCTACTGCACTATAAGCCCCATTTCCATTTACATCACCATTACCGCCTTTTATGTAATAATCACCATCAACATACAGGCTTGTAAGTGTTGTATCAGGTGTACCAATACTAATTCTTGCATTTGGGTCTGCTGCTTTAATCATATCGCCAACCTGTATCCAAAGTACAGGTGGTGTTGTAACCCGTTTTACTATACCAGTTATAGTATCTTGTAATAACATTTTATCAGGTGATATATTTGAAATTGTACCCGTTTGTACTTTTTTAAGTATTAACTTATTAGTTATTACTTCTTGTGATTTAACAGATGTAAGAGTATCATTAATAGTAGGATTATTAGTATAAGAATTAAAACAATCTGTAATATAAACACTATCTTTTTGTGTAGATGTACCACTTATAGTAAGATAATAGTTACTAGAATTTACTTTCGATATATAATTTTTACCTAGTAGTGTCCCAGTTAGAATAATATCTGATGTAACAATAGGAGCATATATCATACCTCCATATATGTTAACGCCTTTGCATCCATCCAATTCTACATTGGCATCGTTAGCAATAATATGATTATTAGCTACAGTCATGCCATAAGGAGTTGCTAATATTTTTACACCTATAACCTTATTATGATTTATTTCATTGTCTGATATAATACCATGCGCACTATTATAACCATTACCGATATATATACCACCTGTTTGATTCATTGTTATAATATTTTTAGATACTATACAATTACCTCCCATTATATATACTGCAAATGAATTATTAGAGTATATATGATTATTTGAAATTATATTATAATGAGCAGCATAAGCAGCAGAAGGACTATCAAAGTATATACCAAAATTATTAGTATAAATATTACAATTACTAATTATACCACCTTTATCATAAGGATAGCTGCCTGATTGAGCATTAGAAAAAATAGCGCATCCTTTAAAATTGGTAATGTTTAATCCTGAAATATTCCAATTTTGACAATTACCTGTAATGTAAATACCTTTTTCATCAGTATATACACCACCTGATGCAGCACCAGCACCTGTTAATATACCATTACCTGTAATCTCCCAATTATTAATACCATTAACAGTAAATATACTAATAGTATTAGTAGATGAAGTTATATTAGCACCTTGAAGGATAATAGTTTGTGATGCCTTTAACGATAGAGTAGAAGAAATAGTATAATTACCACTACCTATTATAATACAATCACCAGCCAATGAAGAATTGAAAGCATTAAGTAATGCAGTACCTCTAGCAGAATTACTATTAGTTGCTTCTCTAAAACTATATTGTTTCTTACCTCTTTGTATAATAACATTACCGACATCATTTATACCAGTAGCAGATATAGTATCTAATTGTAAATTCCATATTGCTGAATTATCAGTAATAGTAGTAATTACACCGTTAACTAATTTAGCAATACCACTAAGAGTTGTTTTTAAAGTATCTTGTGTACTCCAAGGTCTACTATTATAAAAAGTTGTACCATTTAGACCTAATCCAAAACCAGCACTGTATGTATTAATACCAGAACTACCTGAAAAATATCCAACTGTATCACACCAACCATTTCTTAAAGCATAACCAACTGTTTTCATAGCAGTAACACTATGATTAAGTTTAAATATATAAGTAGGATAAGTCTTTACATCAATAAAGTCGCCTGCTTGTTTATTAGTTCCAAAATACTTACTAGTATCAGTTACTTGTAGTATTTGTTTATTTACTTGTGCTTGTGTTATGATTGAAATCACCACAAACAATATAATCAATAATTTTTTCATGTTTTTCATTTTGTTAAGTTGTTACGTTAAGTACTTTAATTATTTCACCACCATCAGGTCCAAACCCTAATGTTATATCTTGACCACTAACAGTTACATCTTGTAATACATTATTTACATATACTAAACAATCTTCATGTGGTATAAAGCTAGTAATTGTATATGTTGCTTGATCTGTTATTGCTGTAAACTTTTGTAGTTTAGGAGCACCACTTCCCCTAATAGTAACTGTTTTTGCAGTATTATAATCAATTGTTATTCCATCTTCTCCTTTGAAAAACATCGCTTCATTGTTTCTAACTGTGAACCCACCAGTATTTTCACAAAATCTAAAATGCACTAAACTTCTAAATTGTGTATCTTCTCCACCATACGAATTTCTCCAGCAAGTATAATAAGTTTCACCTTCGGATGATACAAATAATTCATTTGCACGTTCATTATTAGGAGTAGTTTTAATAGTTACTATGCTAGGGTCTGCTATATTATGACGAGCAATACTTGTTTTACCTGCATATATATAATCACCAACACGTTTACAAAAGAAACCAGTTACAGAAGGATAATTAATATATGTCATAGTTTCTGTATTCACAACAGACAATAGCAAGCTACCTTCACTTATTAAATACGCTTTACCTCCTAAATCATTTGTATAAATAAATTCAAAATCATCAGATGGTGTTTTTAGTTCAGGTATATCTAAAACAGAATAAGATAAATCTGCACAATTTAATTTAATAAATTTTGTATCATCACTAGGATATGCAGTTCCTACTTTTTTACGAGCAGTTACATATAATTCATTTCTATCAGAATATTTTTGAAGCATAGAAGCATGAATAAATCCAATATTAGGTATAGTAACTCTACTAACTTCTGTACTACTTGCTATATTTATTTTAATAATTTTACAATTTGCATCCAAATAAGTACCAATATAATAATGTTCTCCATCAGTACTTATTGTAGGACTAACCCCAACCATAGTAAAAGGGTCACTATAAGCTACATTATAATCTGAAATATCATCAGGGTTTATAGATATTATTTTTAATGCTTGTACACTACCATTAGTTACTGTATAAGATGCATTATAATACATAGTTGCATATATAATATTATTCACATCATCATAACACATACTATCAATCAAGTTATCCAGTCCTATACCAGTTGGACTAAATTCTGTAAATGGAATAACAACTTTTGTATAATTAGTTAAATCTTTAGGGTCATTAAATACTGTAAGAGATGTGGGATATTGTCTTTCTCCTATATAAAACTTATCTCCTATTTGACAAGTACCATGTGCAGCATAAAAAGCATAAGAATCAGCGTGTGCGACAGTTACTATTTCTGTTGATGTTTCAGATGCTTCTTTGAAATCACCGATTATAAGTTTTTGAAAATCAGAAGGTATCCATTTACTTTTATCACTATTAAGTATATATAATGTACCATCATAAACAAACTTTTGACCAGCAGTAAATCTTGTAGGATAATTAATTACCCTACGTTGCATAATTTGGGCAGATGTTTCTACTTCTTGTAATTTCCATTCAAGACCTAATACTGTACCCGAAGTATTTATTTTAGTTGCTATAGAATAATAAGGGTTAGTATTAGTGCCTGGACTATGGTCAAGAGCAGAAGTCATTTCATGTTGTCTATTGTGATAACCTGCTTCTAAATACAAAGTGGTTACACCTGTAACTTCATCTTCACTAACTATAGCTAAAATATTAGTAGTATCAATTTGTAACTTTTTAAATTTAGTTATATTACTACTGTCTTCTCCAGATTGAATAGTCCAATAATCAGATACTCCATTAGCTAACCATTCATCTTTTGTTTCATTAAGAATATAAATAATACCTTCTCTATCTTTACAAGTAGCAATTTGACCTGAATATCTAGCATTATTAGAAAGATAAGCATTCATCGCGTCATATGTTTCAAAAGATGAAGAATTATCTAGACTATCAGCAAACTGTCTTTGAAATTGTTTATAAAATTCTATATATTCTGCCATAGATTAAATAGTTACAATAAAGGTAACTGCTTGTGAAAAAGGATTGATTGGAGAATATGTATAAACTCTATAATTAGTACTAATAAAACCATTAATTCCTTCAACAGCTACTACTGTTTCAGTAAATAAATCAGTAATTGGAGTATTCATACCTTCAACATAAATAACTGAAGTTACTGCACGAAGATTACTTGGATAGGCAAATATTGCATTTAAACTTCCTATACCGATAGTAATTGTAAATGTGCTTCCATTAGCCAATCCAAGAGAACTTCCTGATAATGCTCTAATAATAGCACTTGTTGTTGGCATTACTGAATTTGAGCCATAAAAAGTTTTACGTTTTCCTTGAATTGAAGTTGTTACAGTTACTGTTGCAGCTGGATAAGGCACATCATAATTTACACCTTCACTATTTAAAGGTTGAGGACCAATTGCGTGTTGAATACTTCCTGTAAACAAATTAGTTCCATCTATAATCTGAGTATTTTCAACTGTACCTGTATTTACTATACCTGTATCTACACTATTAATAATATATTTAATTATAGAACCTGCTCTATAATCTACAAAATAATTTTCAGTTCATATACCTCCAACTATTTGAGAAAGTCTTATAGCACCTTTATTAAAATTAGCAGTTAATATTACATTAATAATACTTCCACTCTCAAAAGAAGAAGCTTGATTATGAGTAAGACTAAATGTTGGAACAATAAAAGTAGGATTATAAGTAGTTAATAGAAGTTTTTCTACAAATCCCTGAAAGGATAATCCTATAGGAAGAGTATCAGCAATTTCAATATTACCAGCTGCTACTTCAGCTATTACTTCACTGATTAATTCCGCTGCTGGTGAATCAATAAATTCAATAACTCCAGTAACTGGATTAGCTGCAACAATTTTTCCATAATCTTCAACACGTGCAGGAGTATGGTCTTGTGAACTAGTTATATAATGTTGTCTAGGATGCACTGCAGTATCTACATATCTCTTAGTTGCTATGTCTAAATCAAGAACTGGAGTATAATCTTCTGGTATTGATTCTATTTTTACAACTGTAGATGGACTAAATAAATTAGTAAGAATATCACCATTGTAATAAATTGTAAAAGTATTCGTGCCAGATGCATATTCAGTTGAAGTAATTAATCTATAATGTGTTAGTCCATTTGCATCTATAATCTGTATACTATCTCCGTTTAAAAAAATTAAACTTTGATCACCTAAAATTCCAAATAAATTTTCATGAGTATCAAATGTTGTTATGTTAAAACTTGCTGAAAGAGGGGTTGCTGTACCATAATCCATCGGAATGGAACCATCTGATCTAAGATTTCCAAAATTTGTTGGATCCAGTTGTTCAATAAATTCAATATTTCCTGTTGTTGGGTTTGCTGCAACAATTTTTCCATAGTCTGCAATTGCTGCAGGTGAATGACTTAGTACATCATCAATTGCATGAAGTTTTTCATGTGTATTTTCATCCACATACCTCTTCGTTGAAATATCTTGATCATTTAATGGAATATAATAAGAAGGAAGTGTATCAACCGTGGCTATGTATCCAGGATATAGCAATCAATTTATTGCAGCACCTGAATAATTTATTTTTGTTTTAGTTACTGTATAAACAGATGAACTCTCTACTGTCCTAAAATATTCAATACCAGTTTGGTCAGTTAATTTAATTAATTGTCCTGGAGTAAATATATCAGTATGTAGTCCGTCAATAATAATATTAGGATTAGGTTCAACTAGATTACTGATCACGTAATTAAATCTTGCAGATAATTCAGTAGGAATATGTGTATCCATTGGAATAGAACCATCAGATTTAAGGTTGCCAAAATCTGCAGGATCTATTGGTACTCCAGTTACATTAATCCATGCAGTTCT